>Ga0247742_10000477_pt1 | contig 32416 bp, 29 predicted proteins | sample UWRJL208509C2_FD_180944 | JGI IMG/M metagenome (GOLD analysis project Ga0247742, IMG submission 180944) | Plant litter microbial communities from Arlington Agricultural Research Station in Wisconsin, United States - UWRJ-L208-509C-2 | ecosystem: Environmental > Terrestrial > Plant litter >...
AGCAGTTTGCGGCGCAAGCCGTCGAGCGAGAGGAAATGGCGCAGCTGGCCCTGATCATTGAGCTGCAGCGGGCGCTTGGTATCTAGAGGCGTCATCGCGAGGGGGACTCTCAATAGGGCGGATTAAAGGGCGAAGTCTTGCAGTTCAAGCTCAAGCGGTGACGGCCCGCTGAGCTTGACCCGCTCGTGGGCGGCCAGCGACAGGGTGGCGCCGACCACGTTCGGGCGGATCGGCAGCTCGCCGGCGTCCAGATCCAGCAGGCAGACCAGGGTCACGCTGGCCGGGCGGCCGTAGTCGAACAATTCGTTCATGGCGGCGCGGATGGTCCGGCCGCTCATCAGCACGTCGTCGATCAACACCAGGTGCTGGCCTTCGATCTCGAAGGGCAGGGCCGAGGGCCGGACTTGCGGGTGCAGGCCGTTCTGGCTGAAGTCGTCGCGGTAGAAGGAAACGTCCAGGGTACCCAGCGGCGCCTCGCTGCCCAGCTCGGCGAGCAAGGCCTGGGCCACCCAGATGCCGCCGGTGCGGATGCCGATATAACGCGGTTCGCTGATGCCACGTTGGGCCAGGTAGGCGTTCAGACGCGTCGCCATCTGGCTGATCAGATCGGCGGGATTGGGCAGGCTCATGGTTGCTCCTTCTTGGGCCCGAGCCTTGTCGTGCGGGTGTGTGGCTCGGGGTGTCGCTAAGAGAGCCGCATCGGCGGCTCTTCTGGATTAAGTGCGGTCTTCGAACAGGGCGCTGTTTTCGTCGAGCCAGCCTTGCAACAGCAGGGCGGCAGCGATAGCGTCCACCGGGTTGTCGCGGTAGCTGCCCTTCTGGCCGCCCCGGACCAGGCGTTCGCCCTTGGCCTCGAACGTGGTCAGGCGTTCGTCGTGGGTATAGAACGGCAGGTTATAGCGGCCGTTGAGGCGCCGGGCGAATTTCTCCGCGCGCAGGCACATGTCGCTGGGGGTACCGTCCATGTTCAGGGGCAAGCCCACCACCACGGCGTCGGGTTTCCACTCTTTAATAAGGGCTTCGACCTGGTTCCAGTCGGGAATACCGTTTTGCGCCTTCAAGGTGCACAGCTCGCGGGCCTGGCCGGTAATGACCTGGCCGACCGCCACGCCGATCTGTTTGGTGCCGTAATCGAAGCCGAGGATCAAACGCAAGGCCATCAGGCGTGTCCCGCCTGGCTGGTGAGCAAACTGAGGTTGACCCCCAGGTGCCGGGCGGCGGCTTCCAGGCGCAATTCGCTGCGGGTGTTGAACAGGATGTCGGCGTCGTAGGGGCAGGTCAGCCAGGCGTTTTGCGCCAGTTCGGCTTCCAGTTGGCCGGCTTCCCAGCCTGCGTAGCCGAGGGCGATCAGGCTCTGCTTGGGACCGACCGCGTCGGCGATGGCAAACAGCACGTCCTGGGACGTGGACAGGGCCAGGTCGCCTTCGAGTTCCACCGTGGCCTGGAACGTCTTGCCCGACGGGTGCAGGACGAAGCCGCGATCGGTCTGCACCGGGCCGCCGGTGAAGATCGGCACCTGCTGGCACAGCCCCGGCGGCTCGATGTCCGGCCGCAGCTGTTCAAGAATGTCCGCCAGGTTCAACTCTTGCGGGCGATTGACCACCAGCCCCATGGCGCCATTGGCCGTGTGCTCGACGATGTAGGTCAAGGTGTGGGCAAAATTCGGGTCGGCCATGTGCGGCATGGCGATCAGGAACTGATGCTTGAGGTAGGTGGGGCTGACGTTTTTCATGTGCGCTAGTGTGGCGTCGGAGGGCCGAACTGACAAGCTGGGGATGTGTGGGAAATGCCTCAATCCTGCAAACAATCGAGATCAATGTGGGGGTCAGTTGCTGGACAGCCTGTCCCCACGGGCAAACTTCCAGGTCCTGATAATTTCCAGTCGGTCAATGTCCGACAAATCCCCGGTGAACGGTGAAAACGGTGCCGCGAGGCGGACAATGCGCTGCGCGGCCTGGTCCAGCAGCGGTTGCCCGGAAGATTCCAGCACCAGCACTTCATACAGCGAGCCGTCGCGGTTGATCGACACCATTAGCCGCAAATTGCCGTAGATCTGCTGGCGGCGGGCTTCGTCGGGGTAGTTGAGGTTACCGATGCGCTCGACCTTCTTGCGCCATTCGTCCTTATACCAGGCGCCTTTGTCGCGCATGGTCGACGCGGCGCTGAGGCGGTGAATGCGCGGGCGCTTGGCGTACAGCTGTTGTTCGTTGGCCAGTTCGGCTTCGAGGCTGGCGATGTCGCTGGACAGCTGCGAGCTGTCGAATGTCGGCGCAGGCGGGGCCTTGGGCGGCTCGATCTTGACTTCTTCTTTCTTCGCCGAGGCCTTCTTCGGCGCAGGGGCGACGGTAGTCACGGCAGCCTTGGGCGGCGCTTCCTGGACTTCACGCTTGGCCGGCGGCGGTGGCGCGACCTTCTTGACCTCGTTGTCCTGGAACGGCGCAATTTCGGTGGTCTTGGGGATCGCCTTCTTATCGAGGGTGCCGCTGCCTTCCTGATTGTCCTGGGCAAGGAAATCAGCCTTCTTCGGCGCGGTCTCGCTTTTGAAGGTGGCGAGGGTGATTTCCAGGGTTTTGCTGATCTGCTTGGGTTCGGCGAAGGTAAAACCCAGGCCGAGGATCAAGGCCAGGTGAATCAGCGCCGCGAGAAACAGGGTAAACCCCAGGCGATCGGCCGGGCGCACGCCGCGATGGGCGAGTTCGGCAGGCAGATCGGAAGGAAGAGTCATGGCACAAAAACCAACATCGCGTTTTTACGGGCTCGGCATGATAACGCAATGTTGGTTTTTAGCTTCAGGCTACAAGCTTCAAGCGACAAGCTGCAGATGAGCAGCTTCAAGCTCCGAGCCTCAAGCTGCAAGAGAGAAGCAAATGCGTGCGCGCTTCAAGCTTGCGGCTTTGAACTTGCGGCTTGCAGCTTCTTCTCGATGGCATCCATCAACAGCCCGCCAATGTCGGTGCCGAAGGCGTTATCGATCTCGCGGATGCAGGTCGGGCTGGTGACGTTGATTTCCGTCAGGTGCTCGCCGATCACGTCCAGGCCGACGAACAGCAGGCCTTTCTGGCGCAGGGTCGGGCCGACTTGCGCGGCGATCCAGCGGTCCTTGTCGCTCAGCGGACGGGCTTCGCCACGGCCACCAGCGGCCAGGTTGCCCCGGGTTTCACCAGCGGCGGGGATACGCGCCAGGCAGTAATCCACTGGCTCGCCGTCGATCATCAGGATGCGCTTGTCACCGTCCTTGATCGCCGGCAGGTAGGCCTGGCCCATGATCTGCTGGTTGCCAAGGGCGGTCAGGGTCTCAAGGATCACCGAAAGGTTCGGGTCGCCGGCGCGGTGACGGAAAATCGAGGTGCCGCCCATGCCGTCCAGCGGCTTGAGGATCACATCCCCGTGCTTGGCGGCGAATTCACGCAGCACGTCGGCGCGACGGCTGACCACGGTTGGCGGCGTGCACTGCGGGAACAGCGTGGCGAACAGCTTTTCGTTGCAGTCGCGCAGGCTCTGCGGCTTGTTGACCACCAGCACGCCGGCGGCTTCGGCCTGCTCCAGCAGGTAGGTGGAGTAAACGAATTCCATGTCGAACGGCGGATCCTTACGCATCAGGATCACGTCGAGGTCGCTGAGCAGCGCATCGCTTTCGGCACCCAGCTCGAACCATTTCTCCGGGTTGGCGAATACTTGCAGCGGCCGCATCCGCGCCCGGGCAGCGCCCTCGCCCTGATACAAATCGCGCTGTTCCATATAGAACAGCTCCCAGCCGCGTTTTTGCGCGGCCAGCAGCATGGCCAGCGAGCTATCCTTTTTATAGGAGATGCTGGCGATAGGGTCCATGACAATCCCGACGCGAACGCTCATGGGTGTTTCCTCGAAAATTGGGTGGCCGAATGGCGATGAAAAAGTGGCGTCAGAGTGGCGCTGAGTCTGTTCCCGGTCAAGGAAAAACCGCCGTGCCGGTCCGTCGATAGATTGCCGCAAGCGTCTGTGCTAAAAAGGCTGCCACGCCGTGCTGGCCCTTGAACATCAAGGGTTTTGCGCCACGGTGAACCCTAACCGGACACTTTCGATTCCCACAGGCGACGGCAGAGCACATATGGAACAGCAGTCCAGCGCCTTGAAGGTCATGGTGATCGACGATTCGAAGACGATTCGTCGCACCGCCGAAACGCTGTTGAAGAACGTCGGGTGCGAGGTGATCACGGCCATCGATGGCTTCGATGCCCTGGCCAAGATTGCCGATAACCATCCGGGCATTATCTTTGTCGACATCATGATGCCGCGCCTGGATGGCTATCAGACCTGCGCTTTAATCAAGAACAACAGTGCGTTCAAGTCGACACCAGTGATTATGCTGTCGTCCAAGGACGGGCTATTCGACAAGGCCAAGGGCCGCATCGTCGGCTCTGATCAATTTTTGACCAAGCCTTTCAGCAAGGAAGAACTGCTTAACGCGATCCAGGCCCACGTCCCGGGCTTTGCCGCCGTTTTATCGCAGTAGGACACCACAGTGATGCGCGGCCAGCGGGCCGGGCGTCGACAAGAAATGGGGAAGACCATGGCACGTATTCTGATCGTCGATGATTCGCCGACTGAAATGTACAAACTGACCGGCATGCTGGAAAAGCACGGTCATGAAGTGTTGAAAGCCGAAAACGGCGCCGACGGCGTGGCCCTGGCCCGCCAGGAAAAACCCGACGCGGTCCTGATGGACATCGTCATGCCCGGCCTCAACGGCTTCCAGGCGACTCGCCAGTTGACCAAGGACCCGGACACCGGGCACATCCCGGTGATCATCATCACCACCAAGGACCAGGAGACCGACAAGGTCTGGGGCACTCGCCAGGGCGCCAAGGATTACCTGACCAAACCGGTGGACGAAGAGACGCTGATCAAGACGCTGAATAACGTGCTGGCCGGTTGACGGCGGCGTCATGACCGAGTCGCTGACCGCGTTCGAGCTGCTGTTGCAGATTGACCAGCGTTGTCGCTTGCTGGCGGCGGACTTGCCGTCGCAACCGGCGCGCCAGGACAACTGGAGCGGCATCGGCTTTCGCCTCGGCGAACGCTGGTACGTGGCGCCCATGGGCGAGGTCGGCGAAGTGCTGCACGAACCGCGATTGACGCAGATGCCGGGGGTCAAGCCATGGGTCAAGGGCGTGGCCAACCTGCGCGGACGGCTGCTGCCGGTGATGGACCTGTGCGGCCTGTTCGGCCATGAGCTGTCGCCCCTGCGCAAACAGCGCCGGGTGCTGGTGGTCGAGCACGGCGATGTGTTCGCCGGGCTGATGGTCGACGAGGTGTTCGGCTTGCAGCATTTTGCCCAGGACAGCCTGGAACCGCTGCTGATGGACGATCTGGACGGACCGATCTCGGCGTTTATCCAGGGCCGTTTCCAGGGCGAGCAATGCTGGCAAGTGTTCAGCCCGTTTGCGTTGGCGCAATCTCCCGGTTTTATGGATGTCGCGATGTAATCCCTGTGGAAGCGAGCCTGATCGCGAAGACGTTGTGTCAGTCGACATCAATGTTGAATGAATGACCGCATTCGCGAGCAGGCTCGCTCCCACAGGTTTAATACGGGTTCAAAGGCGAGGACCGATGATAAAAGCAAAAACAGGCAAGCCCTTGGAAGGGTCGCGCAGCCGCTCGCAGATCATCGCGCTGTTTATCGCGCTGATCGTCTTCATCATGCTGCTGTTCGCCAACTTCGCTTACCTCAATACCCAGGCAACCTACGACAAACAGTACATCGGTCACGCCGGTGAGCTGCGGGTGCTGTCGCAACGGATTGCCAAGAACGCCACCGAAGCGGCGGCCGGCAAGGCCGCCGCCTTCAAGTTGCTCAGCGATGCGCGCAACGACTTTGCCCTGCGCTGGGGCTACCTGAAAAAAGGTGATGCAGGCACCGGCCTGCCGCCGGCGCCCAACGCGGTGCACCCGGAAATGCGCGCGGTGCAGACCGACTGGGAACGCCTGCTGAAAAACACCGACGCGATCCTCTCCAGCGAACAGACCGTGCTGTCCCTGCATCAGGTGGCGGCGACCCTGGCCGAAACCGTGCCGCAGTTGCAGGTCGAATACGAAAAAGTCGTGGAAATCCTTCTGCAGCGGGGTGCCCCGGCAGCGCAAGTGGCCATGGCCCAGCGTCAGTCGTTGTTGGCCGAACGCATCCTCGGCGCGGTGAACACCGTGCTGGCCGGCGACGAAACCGCGCAACAGGCGGCGGACGCCTTTGGCCGCGACGCGGCGCGCTTCGGCCTGGTGCTCAACGGCATGCTGCAAGGCAACCCGGCGCTGAAGATCAGCCAGGTGGAAGACCCTGATGCCCGCTCGCGCCTGACGGAAATCGCCGAGCTGTTCGAGTTCGTCTCGGGCTCGGTGGATGAAATCCTCGAAACCTCTCCCGAACTGTTCAAGGTCCGCGAGTCGGCGACCAATATTTTCAGCCTGTCGCAAACCCTGCTCGACGAAGCCTCGCACTTGGCCGTGGGCTTCGAAAACCTGGCGGGTGGGCGTGATACCGACACCATCGGCGGCTACGTGCTGGGTCTGGCGGCGTTGATGTCGATCATCCTGATTGGCCTGGTGATGGTCCGCGAGACCAACCGCCAGTTGCAGGAGACCGCCGAGAAGAATGAGCGCAACCAGAACGCGATCATGCGCCTGCTGGACGAAATCGAAGACCTGGCCGACGGCGACCTGACCGTGACCGCGTCGGTGACCGAAGACTTCACCGGGACCATTGCCGACTCGATCAACTATTCCGTCGACCAATTGCGCGATTTGGTCGCCACCATCAACCTCACCGCCGGCCAAGTCGCCGCCGCCGTGCAGGAAACCCAGGCCACCGCCATGCACCTGGCCCAGGCCTCGGAGCACCAGGCGCAGCAGATTTCAGAAGCCTCGACCTCGATCAATGAAATGGCCCAGTCCATCGACCAGGTGTCGGCTAACGCCGCCGAGTCCTCGGCGGTGGCGGAGCGCTCGGTGGAAATCGCCAACAAGGGCAACGAGGTGGTGCACAACACCATTCACGGGATGGACAACATCCGCGAACAAATCCAGGACACCGCCAAACGGATCAAGCGTTTGGGCGAGTCGTCCCAGGAAATCGGCGATATCGTCAGCCTGATCGACGACATTGCCGACCAGACCAACATCCTTGCCCTCAACGCGGCGATCCAGGCCTCCATGGCCGGTGACGCCGGGCGTGGGTTTGCGGTGGTGGCGGATGAAGTGCAGCGCCTGGCCGAGCGCTCGTCGGCAGCCACCCGGCAGATTGAGACCCTGGTACGGGCGATTCAGACCGATACCAACGAAGCGGTGATCTCCATGGAGCAGACCACCACCGAAGTGGTGCGCGGCGCACGGCTGGCGCAGGATGCCGGGGTGGCCCTGGAAGAAATCGAAGGCGTGTCCAAGACCCTGGCGGCGTTGATCCAGAGCATTTCCAATGCGGCGCAGCAACAGACGTCGTCGGCCGGGCAGATTTCCCTGACGATGAACGTGATCCAGCAGATCACCACGCAAACGTCGTCCGGCTCCACCGCCACCGCCGAGAGCATTGGCAACCTGGCGAAAATGGCCAGCCAGCTGCGCCGCTCGGTGTCCGGCTTTACCTTGCCGGCCGAGCCGGTCCAGAGCGTCGACAACGTTTGAGTCGCCATGGGCGCATGAAGGGTGATGGGAGTGGTTATGGGTGATCGGCACGACTATGTGGCCCTCGAATGGGTCAAGGGCGAAATTGCCGAAACGCTGAAGCACGCTTCCCTGGCCCTGGGGAACGTGGCGCTGGACGGCCAGTTGGACCATCCGCTGGACCGCCATCACGCGCTGGACGAATGCCTGGCGCGGATTCACCAGGTGCATGGCAGTTTGCAGATGGTCGAGTTCTATGGCGCGGCTTTGCTCGCCGAAGAAATGGAGCAATTGGCCGCCGCGTTGCAGGACCACCGCGTCAGCCACCATGACGAAGCGGTGCACCTGCTGCAGCAAGCGCTGATGCAACTGCCGATCTACCTCGACCGGGTGCAGACCGCCCGACGCGATCTGCCGTTGGTGGTGTTGCCGCTGATCAACGATTTGCGCAGCGCCCGGGGCGAAAGCCTGTTGTCGGAAACCAGCCTGTTCAGCCCGCACTTGCCGGAGATTGCGCCCCTGGATGAGGAAGCGCTGGCGATGTTGGAGCCGGCGGACTTGCCCAATGTGCTGCGCAAGTTGCGGCAGATGCTGCAAATGGCCTTGGTCGGATTGCTCCGGGAGCAGGATGACGCGACGCACTTGGGTTATCTGGCCAAGGTCTTCGCCCGGCTCGAGGCGCTGTGCCGCCAGGCGCCGCTGAACCCGTTGTGGCAGGTGTCCTCGGCCTTGGTCGAAGGCATGCTGCAAGGGCGCATCGCCAACAGCCCGGCCCTGCGCAGCCTGTTCAAGGATGCCGACAAAGAACTCAAGCGCCTGCTGGAACAAGGCATGCCGGGGATCAATCAACCGGCGCCGCCGGAATTGCTGAAAAGTCTGTTGTTCTATATTGCCAAGGCCGATCAACCCAGCGGGCAGATGCACACCATGAAAGATCGCTATCGACTGGACGACGCTTTGCCCGACAGCGCCATGGTCGACGAAGAACGTGCCCGGCTGGCCGGCCCCGACCGTGATGCCATGCGCTCGGTGTTGGCCGCGTTGTGCGAGGAGCTGGTGCGGGTCAAGGAACGCCTCGACCTGTTCGTGCGCAGCGACCGCCAGCACGCCTCGGACCTGGACAGCCTGCTGGCGCCGCTGCGGCAGATCGCCGACACCTTGGCGGTGCTGGGCTTTGGCCAGCCGCGCAAGGTCATCATCGACCAATTGGCCGTGGTGCAAAGCCTGGCCCAGGGCCAACGGGAGCCGAATGACGCGACCCTGATGGACGTCGCGGGCGCGTTGCTCTACGTCGAGGCGACGCTGGCCGGCATGGTCGGTACCGTCGAAGAAAGCCGCGAAGAGTCGCGCCTGCCCACCACCGACCTGACGCAGATTCACCAGATCGTCATCAAGGAAGCCCACACCTGCCTGCAACAGGCCAAGGACATGATCGTCGACTACATCGACGCCGACTGGGACCGCCAGCAATTGCAAGCGCTGCCGGCCTTGTTGACCCAGGTGCGCGGGGCGTTGGCGATGATTCCCCTGAGTCGTGCGGCGAGTCTGGTGGACGCCTGCAACGGCTTTATCCGCGAGCGCTTGCTGGCGGATTCGACCCAGCCGCCGTGGCAGCAACTCGACAGCTTGGCCGATGTGATCACCAGCCTCGAATATTACCTTGAACGCCTCGGCGACGATCACGAAGCACCGGGCGAACATTTGCTCGACGTCGCGCAGAAAGGCCTGGCGGCGCTGGGGTATTTGCCTAACGAACTGCATGTGCCGGTGCTCGACGAAGTGCTCAGCCCCAGCGAAGCCCAGGTCATGCAGAGCTTGCAGGCGTTGGACGATCCGCAGATCGTGCAATCCCTGGCTGACGTGCTGGCCAGCCCGGTGTCGGCGCTCAATCCGCCGGCGCTGGAGTCACCGGACAGCCTGCTGCCGCCGCCGCCCGGCGAGGAACCGGTGGACGACGAACTGCGCGAAGTGTTCCTCGAAGAAACCGCCGAGGTGCTCGACGTCCTCCACGAATACCTGCCGCGCTGGGCGGCCAGCCCCGACGACAAAGCCGCGCTGAGCGAACTGCGCCGGGCCTTTCATACCTTGAAGGGCAGCGGGCGGATGGTCCGTGCGCTGGTGCTGGGCGAACTGGCCTGGGCCGTGGAAAACCTGCTTAACCGCGTGCTGGAACACAGCGTCAGACCTGGCGCGGCGATCCAGCAACTGCTCACGGACACCGTGCAACTGTTGCCAGAGCTGATCAGCGAATTCGCGGTCAACTTGCAACGTCAGCGCAACGATGTCGACCGCTTGGCCGCGCGCGCCCATGCCTTGGCCAAGGGTGCCGACCAGGACGAGGACGACGATCAGCAGGACCTCACCGCGCTTGATCCGCAACTGCTGGAGATCTTCCGCAATGAAGCGCTGACCCATTTGGCCAGCCTCAACCGTTTCCTCGAACAGGCCGCCGAGCAGATGCCGTTGCAGGCCAGCGATGAATTGCAGCGCGCCCTGCACACGCTCAAGGGCAGCGCCTCCATGGCCGGTGTGGTGCCGATCGCTGAACTGGCGGCGCCCCTGGATCACCTGGCCCGGGAGTACAAGGCGCACTTGCTCGCCCTGGACCTCGACGAAGTGGAATTGCTGCTCGAAGCCGAAGGCTTGTTCCGCCTCGGCCTGCGCCAACTCAAGAGCGAGCCGCTGGCCGAGATACCTGGCGCACGCTCGTTGATCGAACGCACAGAAGCGCTGTTGAGCGAGCGCCTGGCCGCGATCCTGCGTGCGCCCAACACCGGGCTGCGGATCAAGCGCGACCCGCAACTGATCAACAACTTCCTGGCCCAGGGCATGGACATCCTGCTCGACGCCGAAAACCTGCTGCGCCGCTGGCAGCAACATCCCGGCGAGCGCCAGGAACTCAGCGCCTTGCTCGATGAATTGACTACCCTCGGCGAAGGCGCACACCTGGCCGATCTGCACCCGGTGGATGAACTCTGCGAAGCCTTGCTCGACTTGTATGGCGCGGTGGAGGAAAGCAGCCTGGCGGTCAGCGAGGGGTTTTTCCACGAGGCGCAAAATGCCCATGAAGCGCTGATCAACATGCTCGACGAACTGGCCGCCGGCCAGGAAGTCAGCCCACGACCGGAGCGGGTGCAGGCCTTGCGCGCACTGCTCGATGCCAGCCTCGACCCTTCGGCCATGGGTCTGATCCGCAGCGACGGCAGCCGGACCCTGAGCATCCGCGAATTGGGCAGCGCCACCGCCGAGCTGGAACAGAAGGCGACGGTGGCGGAACAGGACGATGAAATCGTCGCGATCTTCCTCGAAGAGGCGGTGGATATTCTCGACAGCGCCGGCCAGGCCTTGCAGCGCTGGCTGAAGGAGCCGGACAACGGCGCGCCCTTGCTGTCGCTGCAACGGGACCTGCACACCCTCAAGGGTGGTGCGCGCATGGCCGAAGTGGCGCCGGTGGGCGACCTCGCCCATGAACTGGAAAATCTCTACGAAGGTTTGGTCGACCGGCGCTTCACCCACAGTCCGGCGTTGGCGCAACTGCTGCAACGCAGCCATGACCGCCTCGCTCGGCTGCTGGAGCAATTACAGCAATACCGGCCGCTGGACGATCCTGCGGAACTGATCGCCGACATTCAGGCCTTCCGCCAGGGCAACCCCGCCAGTGGCGAAGTGCTCGAAGCGCCGGTCAAACCGGACGCGCCGGGGCATGATCCGGAGCTGCTGGAAATCTTCCTCGAGGAAGGTTTCGACATCATCGACAGCTCGGGCGCTGCGTTGGCGCGCTGGCAGGCTGAGCCGAACAACCGCCAGGAACTGGACACCCTGCTACGCGACCTGCACACCCTCAAGGGCGGCGCGCGGATGGTGGAAATCGCCGCCATTGGCGACCTCGCCCACGAACTGGAATTTCTCTACGAAGGCTTGTCCGCCGGCCTGTTTCAACCGACGCCGCCGTTGTTTGCCTTGCTCCAGGCCTGCCATGACCGTCTGGCGCAGATGCTCGACGGCACCCGCGCCGGGCAAACGGTGGCGCCCGCCGATGGGCTGATCAGCAAGATCCGCAATTTCAGTCACCCAGAGGCACTGCCCGCGCCAGCGCCCGTTGCCGTGCCGGCTCCTGCGGCAACCCCGATCAAGACCGAGCAGGCGCCCGCCGATCCCAATGCCGACATGGTCAAAGTCTCGGCGGAACTGCTCGACGACCTAGTCAACCTGGCGGGGGAAACCTCGATTTTCCGGGGCCGTATCGAACAGCAAGTCAACGATGCGCGGGTCGCCCTGAGCGAGATGGAAACCACCATCGAACGCATGCGCGACCAGTTACGCCGCCTCGACACCGAAACCCAGGGGCGGATTCTCAGTCGCCAGCAGGTCGACGCCGAGCGTTCCGGCTACGAAGAATTCGACCCGCTGGAAATGGACCGTCACTCACAGTTGCAGCAGCTGTCCCGGGCCTTGTTCGAATCCGCTTCCGACTTGCTCGACCTCAAGGAAACCCTCGACCGGCGCAACCTGGACGCAGAGAACCTGTTGCAGCAGCAGGGGCGGATCAACACCGAGTTGCAGGAAGGCTTGATGCGCACGCGGATGGTGCCGTTCGAGCGCATGATGCCGCGGCTCAAGCGCATCGTGCGCCAGGTCTCCAGCGAGTTGGGCAAGGACGTCGACTTCATCGTCGGCAACGCCGAAGGCGAGATGGACCGCAACGTCCTGGAACGCATGGCCGCGCCGCTGGAACACATGCTGCGCAACGCTGTTGACCATGGCCTCGAAACCACCGAGGCGCGGATCGCCGCCGGTAAACCGGCCCAGGGGCGAATCACCCTCGACCTGTCCCGGGAGGGCGGCGACATCATTTTCGACATCCGCGACGATGGCGCCGGCGTGCCGCTGGAGGCGGTGCGACGCAAGGCGATCAAGCGTGGCTTGCTGGCGGCGGACGCCGACATTAGCGACCGTGACGTGTTGCAGTTCATCTTGCAGCCGGGGTTTTCCACCGCCGAGAAAATCACCCAGATTTCCGGACGCGGCGTCGGCATGGACGTGGTCCATGAAGAGGTGCGGCAACTGGGCGGCAGCATGAGCATCGATTCGATTGCGGGGCAGGGCGTGCATTTCCGTATTCGCCTGCCGTTCACCGTGTCGGTCAATCGGGCTCTGATGGTGCAAAGCCTCGACGAGCAATACGCGATCCCGCTGAACACCATCGACGGCATCGTCCGTGTTCTGCCCAATGAGCTGGAAGGGCATTACCGACTCGACCCGCCGGCCTACGAATACGCCGGCCAGCGCTATGAGTTGTGCTACCTCGGCGAACTGCTCAACACCGGCGTGCGGCCCAAGTTGCTTGGCCAGAGCCTGCCACTGCCGGTGCTGCTGGTGCAGTGCAACGACCGCCGGGTGGCGGTGCAAGTGGACGCGACCCTGGGCACCCGGGAAATCGTGGTGAAAAGCCTCGGCGCGCAATTCGCGGCGGTGCAGGGGTTGTCCGGCGCGACCATCCTCGGCGATGGCCGGGTGGTGCTGATTCTCGATTTACTGGCGCCGATCCGTGCCCTGCAAGCGCACATTGCCCGGCGTCCGACACTGACCGATAACGGCCACGACCTGGAGCCGGCCCGGCCGAAACTGGTGATGGTGGTCGACGACTCGGTCACCGTGCGCAAGGTCACCAGTCGCCTGCTGGAGCGCCACGGGATGAACGTGTTGACTGCCAAGGACGGGGTCGACGCCATGCTGCTGCTCGAAGAACACCTGCCGGACCTGATGCTGCTGGACATCGAGATGCCGCGCATGGACGGCTTCGAAGTGGCCCAGCAAGTGCGCAGCGACCCGCGCTTGCAGCACCTGCCGATCATCATGATCACCTCGCGCACCGGGCAAAAACACCGCGACCGCGCCATGGCGCTGGGGGTCAACGACTACCTCGGCAAGCCGTATCAGGAATCGGTGCTGCTCGACAGCATCGCGCAATGGAGCAACAGCCATGTTTGAGCGGCGCATCAACGATCGCACCAGCCAAGTCACCGGGCTGCTGCTGCCGCTGGCGGATCGGCACCTGATCCTGCCCAACGTCGCCGTCGCCGAATTGATCGACTACCAACCGGGCGCCTTCGACCTCGACACGCCGCCCTGGTACCTGGGCCTGGTGACCTGGCGCGAACGGCAGATTCCGTTGCTCAGCTTCGAATCCGCCTGCGGCCAGAAAACCGTGATCGGCGAACGCGCCCGCATCGTCATCCTCAACGCCCTGGGCGGCCGCCCCGAACTGAAATTCATCGCCCTGCTGGTGCAAGGCATTCCCCGCTCGTACAAGCTCGACAGCCAATTGAGCTACGTCGACGTCCCGCTGTGCGCACTGGAACAAGCGGCGGTGCAAATCCAGGAACACGTGGCGAAAGTCCCGGATTTGTTGGCGTTGGAGGAATTGTTGGTGGGGGCGGGGTTGGTGCGTGGGTGACGGTGTCTTGATAAGTCCCAAAAAGGGACCTATCGTTCCCTTTTTGGGACTTATCGAGTGTCGACGTGAAAAAACTGTCGCTCGCTGAAGCGTTGTTCACCGCTACCCAGCAAAAGGTGCTCGGTCTGATGTTCGGTAAGCCCGATCAGAGCTTCTACGCCAACGAAATCGCTCGCTGGGCGCAGGTCGGCAAAGGCAGCTTGATGCGCGAACTGGAACGCTTGCAAAGTGCAGGGGTACTGACGCTGACACGCCAGGGTAATCAGACCCACTATCAGGCCAACCCCAACTGCCCGATTTACGCCGAACTGTTAGGCATTACCCGTAAGACATTCGGCATCGCTGAGCCGATCCGCCAAGCGTTGCAACCCTTCAGGGAGCAACTGACCTGGGCGTTCATTTATGGCTCGATTGCCAAGGACCAGGCAAACGCATCCAGTGACATAGATCTCATGCTGATTGGCGCAGGCCTGCACTACAGTGAAGTGATGGAGCAGCTCATGCCAATGGAAGAGCAACTGGGCCGCCCCCTCAATCCGACGCTCTATACCCCTGAAGACTGGGCCGCAAAACTGGCAGCGGGCAACAGCTTCGTCGTGCGAGTAGCGCAGCAGGACAAAATCAACCTGATGGGTGAAAACCCTTTGGAGCTCAAGGATGGGCAGCAACGAGAATCTGGAGAATCTGTTACGTAGTGGCGGACTGAAAGCCGAGCCGCCGGATCGCAAGGAGTGTGAGGGCTTGGTGCGCTCTGCCGTGGATCGCTTGAAGGACGCGCAAACGGCTTCATTGTCGTTTTCCAGCCGTTTCGATCTGGCTTACAACGCGGCCCACGCCGCCGCCCTCGCGGCACTCAGGCTTTCCGGCTTTCGGTCAGACAAGCGCTATCTGGTATTTCAATGCCTGATCCATACCGCGCAACTCGACAAGGTTCAGGTGAGACTTTTCGCGCTCTGTCATGAACGACGCAATCTGGCGGAGTACGAAGGGTACATGGACGAGGATGAGGGATTGCTGGCGCAATTACTGGAGAGTTCTGAGCAATTGTTGAAAGCGGTCCAAGCGATGAAGGGTTAGGCCGTCGGTCCCGGCCCCTCGCGACCAGGCTCGCCCACCGTTGGAATGCAGCCCCTGTGGGAGCGAGCCTGCTCGCGAAGACGCCCGTGCGGCCATCCTCGACCAACGACCATTACCCTGACCGTAACAATCCGCCACTCAGCTTGATTGATGCCCTCCGGCCATGCTCCTAAGGTGACGCCACGACAGCGAACCCCTGGAGTGGTCATGACAACAGTAATTTCCCCCGACTCGCGCTGGACGCGGCGGCGCAGCGAGAAGCAGCGGCGGCTCGAGCAGGTGCGGGCCCTGGCCGATGGCGTGGTGTTGCCCAGCGACAAGATTGTCGCCGCGCTGGAAGCTTTGATCATGCCCGGCGACCGGGTGGTGCTGGAGGGCAATAACCAGAAGCAGGCGGATTTTCTCTCGCGCTCCCTGGCCAAGGCTGATCCGGCCAAGCTCCATGACTTGCACATGATCATGCCCAGTGTCGGCCGCTCCGAGCACCTCGATCTGTTTGAACGCGGCATCGCCCGCAAGCTCGATTTTTCCTTCGCCGGCACCCAGAGCCTGCGCATCAGCCAGTTGCTCGAGGACGGCTTGCTGGAAATCGGCGCCATCCACACCTACATCGAACTCTATGCCCGGCTGGTGGTGGACTTGATTCCCAACGTTGTGCTGTCGGCCGGGTTCATGGCCGACCGTGCCGGCAACATCTACACGGGGCCCAGCACCGAGGACACCCCGGCGCTGATCGAACCGGCAGCGTTCAGCGACGGCATTGTCATCGTCCAGGTCAATCAGTTGGTGGACGACGTCAGCGAACTGCCTCGGGTCGACATCCCCGCGTCCTGGGTCGATTTCGTGGTGGTGGCGGACAAGCCGTTCTACATCGAACCGCTGTTCACCCGCGATCCACGGCACATCAAACCGGTGCACGTGTTGATGGCGATGATGGCGATTCGCGGCATCTACGAAAAACACAACGTGCAGTCGCTCAATCACGGTATCGGCTTCAACACCGCCGCCATCGAACTGATCCTGCCGACCTACGGCGAATCCCTCGGCCTCAAAGGCAAAATCTGCCGCAACTGGACCCTCAACCCGCACCCCACGCTGATCCCGGCGATTGAAAGCGGCTGGGTCGAAAGCGTGCATTGCTTCGGTACCGAACTGGGGATGGAAAACTACATCGCCGCCCGGCCGGACGTGTTCTTTACCGGTCGCGACGGTTCGCTGCGCTCCAACCGGATGTTCAGCCAACTGGCCGGGCAGTACGCGGTGGACCTGTTTATCGGCGCGACCCTGCAAGTGGACGGCGACGGCCATTCCTCCACCGTTACCCGTGGCCGCCTCGCCGGTTTCGGTGGTGCGCCGAACATGGGCCACGACCCGCGCGGTCGCCGACACGGCACCCCGGCCTGGCTCGACATGCGCCACGGCGACGCCGCCGAACCGATGCTCGAACGCGGCAAAAAACTCGTGGTGCAAATGGTCGAGACCTTCCAAGAGGGCGGCAAACCGACCTTCGTCGAAACCCTCGACGCCGTGGAAGTGGCGCGCAAGAGCGGTATGCCGCTGGCGCCGATCATGATCTACGGCGACGACGTCACCCATTTGCTCACCGAAGAAGGCATCGCCTACCTGTACAAGGCACGAACCCTCGAAGAACGCCAAGCGATGATCGCCGCCGTGGCCGGGGTCACCGCCATCGGCTTGCGTCATAACCCCAAGGACACCGCCCGGATGCGTCGCGAAGGCCTGATCGCCTTGCCCGAAGACCTCGGCATCCGTCGCACCGACGCCACCCGCGAACTGCTCGCGGCGAAAAGCGTGGCCGACCTGGTGGAGTGGTCCGGTGGCCTCTACAACCCGCCCGCCAAGTTCAGGAGCTGGTAATGCACGCCTTCAACCTGCAAGCGCAACCCTTATCCCTGGCGGATCGACTGGCGGACCTCGCCGTCGATGCCTTGATTGACGAAGCCGACCTGTCGCCCAAACCGGCCTTGGTGGACCGTCGTGGCAATGGCGCCCACACCGATTTGCACCTGGGCCTGATGCACGCCTCAGCGCTGGCGCTGTGGCCGGCGTTCAAGGAAATGGCCGAAGCCGCCCGCGACATCGGCGAAATCGGCCTGCCCCTGCGTGAAGCCGTGGGCCGTATCGGTCGCGATGGCGAAGCGGCGATGCTCGCCACCACCAACGGTGTGAACACCCATCGCGGGGCGATTTGGGCGCTGGGCCTGTTGGTCACCGCCGCGGCGCTGGAACCTCAATCCAGTGGCGCAAGCCCGGTGGCGTTACGGGCGGCCAAACTGGCGGTGCTCGACGACCGCTATGCGCCTCGTCCTTTCAGTCATGGCGCACAAGTTGCCCAGCGCTATGGCACCCGCGGTGCCCGCGAGGAAGCGCAACTGGGCTTTCCCGCAGCGCTGCAATTCGGTCTGCCACAACTGCACCGCAGCCGCGCCGCCGGCCATGGCGAACAGAACGCCCGGCTCGATGCCTTGCTGGCGATCATGACCACCCTGGCCGACACCTGCGTGCTCTATCGCGCCGGTGAACAAGGTTTGCAGGCCATGCAATCCGGCGCACAAGCGGTGCTCGACGCCGGAGGCAGCGCGAGCCTGGCCGGGCGTCGGCGCTTGCATGAACTTGATGAACACCTCATTGCACTGAACGCCTCGCCCGGCGGTGCCGCCGACTTGCTCGCCGCCTGCCTGTTGCTCGATCGACTTGAGCGCGGCGCTGACCTGATCCAGGGAGCTTTTTGATGGAAACCTTGAATTTCGAATTCCCCGCCGGCCAACCGCCACGGGGCCGGACCCTGGTGGGCTGCGTCGGCTCCGGGGACCTGGAAGTGATGATTGAACCGGGCGTGAGCGGCAAGCTGACGATCCAGGTGCAGACCTCGGTCAACGGTGCCGAACAGCGCTGGCAGCATCTGTTCGCGCGGATGTTCGACGGCCAGATGCCGCCGGCCATGGCGATTGCGATCCACGACTTCGGCGCCACCCCCGGCGTGGTGCGCTTGCGCCTGGAGCAGGGCTTTGAGGAGATCAGCCATGACTGACAGCGCCGCGTTGCTCAACAAACACAGCTTCGTCGAACTCGGCGCCCGGCAACGGGCCAAGGCCTTGCTCGACGTCGGCACCTACCGGGAACTGCTCGACCCGTTCCAGCGCGTCATGTCGCCGTGGCTCGAACGCCAGGGCGTGGTACCGCAAGCCGATGACGGCGTGGTGATCGCCAAGGGCAGCATCGATGGTTTGCCGGTAGTGATCGCGGCCATCGAAGGTTCCTTCCAGGGCGGCAGCCTCGGTGAAGTCGGCGGGGCGAAGATTGCCGGCGCCCTGGAACTGGCCGCCGAAGACAACCGCCAAGGCATCCCGACTCGCGCCGTCTTGTTGCTGGAAACCGGCGGCGTGCGCTTGCAGGAAGCCAACCTCGGCCTGGCGGCGATTGCCGAAATTCACGCCGGGATTGTCGACCTGCGCCGCTATCAACCGGTGATCGGCGTAGTGGCCGGCAGCGTTGGTTGCTTTGGCGGCATGTCGATTGCCGCTGGGTTGTGCAGTTACCTGATCGTCACCCAGGAAGCCCGTCTCGGCTTGAACGGCCCGCAGGTGATCGAACAGGAAGCCGGCCTTGAGGAATACGACTCCCGCGACCGGCCCTTCATCTGGAGCCTGACCGGTGGCGAGCAGCGTTTCGCGTCCGGTTTGGCCGACCGCTACGTGGCCGATGATGTGGCCCAGGTCCAGCAACAGGTCAGCGAATTGCTGGATCTCGGCGTGCCGGCCGAACACCGCAGTTCGCAAGCCGAGCTGTTCCTCGCACGCCTGGCGCGGTTGAACGCCGAGCCGCAAATCGAGCCGGCAACGGTTCGCGATCTGTACCAGGGAGACCGGTCATGAGCAGTTATTCCCTCCGAGGTTTGCACTGGTTCGAGGCCTTGAGTGCCGGCGCCAGACCGGTCGCAGGCTTGCCCGCGTCACTGCGCGCCGCCGACGGCGTGTTGGGCGATCAAGCCGTGCGTTTTCTGGCGGTGGTCGCCGATCCCGATAACCGCTTTCCACGGGCGCGCAACGGCGAAGTCGGGTTGCTCGAAGGTTGGGGCCTGGCCAAAGCCGTGGACGACGTAATCCAGGCAGATCGTGATCAACCCAAAAAACGCGCCTTGATCGCCATCGTCGATGTGCCGAGCCAAGCCTATGGCCGCCGCGAAGAAGCCCTCGGTATTCACCAGGCCCTGGCCGGCGCGGCGGACAGTTATGCCCGCGCCCGTCTGGCCGGTCATGCGGTGATTGCGTTGCTGGTGGGCAAGGCCATGTCCGGGGCGTTCCTGGCCCACGGTTACCAGGCCAATCGCTTGATCGCCTTGCGTGATCCGGGAGTGATGGTCCATGCCATGGGCAAGGCGTCGGCGGCGCGGGTGACCTTGCGCAGTGTCGAAGAGCTGGAAAAACTCGCCGCCAGCGTGCCGCCAATGGCCTACGACATCGACAGCTACGCCAGCCTTGGGTTGCTCTGGGAAACCCTGTCGGTGGACCAGATCGAGCAACCGACCACGGCGGATTTGAGCCGAGTCACGGAGTGCCTGGCCCAGGCGTTGAACGACGTCGCCGCTCACGGCCGTGACCTCGGCAGCCGTTTGGGCGCGAGCAATCGGGCGGCATCGAGCCGGGTGCGCCAACTGTTGAGTGAGCAGTGGTGAACGCCGTGCTCGCCCACGATTTGCTCTGGGGCCTGACCCCGGCGCAACTGCCCGTGGACGCGCCGAGCTGGGCGGTCGAGGCCATGGGCCTCGGTCAACCGGTAGTGGTGCGTCGGGCGTGGTGTGCGGCGGGGCAAGTGGCGGTGGGCATTCGCGGGGCGTTGCGCGAGCAGCGCTTCGCGACCTTGATGGCGATGGAGGCGATCCAGCGCCGGGTGCGTCCGGAAGAGTTATGCGCAGTGCCGGCCTCTCGCGACTTGCCCGCGCTGCGAGCCTTGACCCAATTGCGGCCGATGCTCGATGCCTGTGGGTGGGTGTGGGGCGTCAGTGGCAGCGCCGGTTTTGAATTGGCCAGCGGATGCGCGGCGCTGCATCCGGGCAGCGATCTGGATTTGATCTTGCGCACGCCGCGGCCCTTGGGCCGGGATCAGGCGCGGGCGTTGTTGCAGCACCTGGACGCCGCGCCGTGCCCGGTGGACCTGCAATTGCAAACGCCCCACGGCGCTGTTGCCCTGCGTGAGTGGGCCAGCCCCGCACGTCGGGTGTTGCTGAAAACCAGTCAGCAAGCCTGCCTGGTGATCGATCCGTGGAACCCGCAGGAGCAAGCGGCGTGAGCAGCTTGCTGGTGTTCCCCGGCCAGGGCGCGCAGCAGCCCGGGATGCTCCAGCGTGTGTCGCGGGACGTCCTGGCCGAGGCCAGCGACGTGCTCGGTGAAGACGTCTTGCAACTCGACAGCGCCGAGGCCTTGCAGTCGACCCGAGCGGTGCAGCTGTGCCTGCTGATCGCCGGGGTTGCCGCGGCTCGGTTGTTGTTGCACGACGGCCCGGCGCCGGATTACGTCGCCGGGTTGTCCATCGGTGCTTATCCGGCGGCCGTCGTGGCCGAGGCGTTGAGTTTCAACGATGCCCTGAAGTTGGTGAGTCTGCGGGGTGAGTTGATGCAACAGGCTTATCCACAGGGCTACGGCATGACCGCGATCACCGGTCTCGAACTGGCTGCGGTCGAGTCATTGCTGGCCCAGGTGCATGGCGACGATTCACCGGTTTACCTGGCCAATATCAATGCCGATAACCAGGTGGTGATTGCCGGCAGCGAAACGGCAATGCACACCGTGGCCGAGCTGGCGCGGCGTCGCGGTGCCGGTTTGGCCAAGCGCCTGGCGGTCAGCGTGCCGTCCCATTGCCCCTTGCTGGACGCCCCGGCGCAGGTGTTGGCCGAGGCCTTTGCCAACGTGCCGATGCAATTGCCCACCCTGGCTTACCTGAGCGGCAGCCGTGCGCGGCCAATCCGTTCGGTGGAAGCGTTGCGCGATGATTTGGCCTTCAACATGTGCCGCGTGGTGGATTGGCGCGGCACCGTGCAAGGCGCCTACGAGCGCGGCGTACGGCTACAGATCGAACTGCCGCCCGGTGCGGTGTTGACCGGGCTGGCGCGCCGGGTGTTCGAGCAAGGCACGGTCATCGCCTGTGACGGTGCGCGGCTCGACACCCTGCAAGCGCTGTTGCTAGAGGAGGGCCGTCGCCGACCCTAGACACCGCTCAGGCTTGCGAAGCACAAAAACAACAACTTCGACGATGCACTTTGAGGAAAACAATAATGATTATTTACGGTGTGGCACTGCTGGCGATTTGCATGTTGGCAGGGGTGATTGTCGGTGACGCGCTCGGCATGCTGCTGGGTGTGAAATCCAACGTGGGCGGGGTCGGGATCGCGATGATCCTGCTGATCTGCGCACGGCTGTGGATGCAGAAACGCGGCGGCATGACCAAGGAATGCGAGATGGGCGTCGGCTTCTGGGGCGCGATGTACATTCCGGTGGTGGTGGCAATGGCGGCGCAACAAAACGTGGTCACCGCGTTGCACGGCGGCCCGGTCGCGGTGCTGGCGGCCATCGGTTCGGTGGTGCTTTGTGGTTGCACCATCGCGTTCATCAGCCGCACCCACAAGGGCGAGCCCTTGCCCGATGAACCGGTAGACATCACGCCGGACATCGCCCCGGCAGGAGGTCGCTGATATGTGGGAAGTCATCGATAAAGGCTTGACCACCAACAGCCTGATTACCGCGTTCGCCTTCGTCGGCGTGATCATGTGCGTGTCGGTGGTGCTGTCCAAGCGCCTGACCTTCGGCCGCATTCACGGCTCGGCCATCGCCATTGTCATCGGCCTAGTGCTGGCGTGGGTCGGCGGGACCATGACCGGCGGGCAAAAAGGTCTGGCGGACCTGACGTTGTTCTCCGGCATCGGCCTGATGGGCGGGGCGATGCTGCGAGACTTCGCCATCGTCGCCACGGCGTTCGAAGTGCAGGCCACGGAAGCGAAGAAGGCCGGGATGATCGGCGTGATTGCGCTGCTGTTGGGTACGGTGTTGCCATTCATTGTCGGCGCGAGCATTGCCTGGGTGTTCGGCTATCGCGATGCGATCAGCATGACCACCATTGGTGCTGGCGCAGTGACCTACATCGTCGGCCCGGTCACCGGCGCGGCGATTGGCGCGACCTCGGATGTGATGGCGCTGTCGATTGCCACGGGCTTGATCAAGGCGATTCTGGTGATGGTCGGCACGCCCATGGCGGCGAAGTGGATGGGCCTGGATAACCCGCGTTCGGCGATGGTCTTCGGTGGCTTGGCCGGCACCGTCAGCGGCGTGACCGCCGGGTTGGCGGCGACGGATCGGCGGCTGGTGCCGTATGGCGCGTTGACCGCGACCTTTCATACCGGGCTGGGTTGTTTGCTGGGGCCTTCGTTGCTGTACTTCATTGTGCGGGGGATTGTCGGGTAGGACTTGATACCGAGTTGCGCCCTTTACTGATCGTTCCCACGCTCCGCGTGGGAACGATCGTCTCTCAGACCTGCCGATTGGCATACATCCGACACTCCGCCAACAACGCCAGCAGATTCGGATCGCGCTCCTTGGCCTTGAGGAACACCACGCCGATGTGTTGCTGCAACCGGTAGCGTTCCTGCAACGGGATCAGCTTGACCCGGTTTTCATACACCGCCGCAATCCGTCCCGGCAGCAACGCGTAACCCACCCCTGAGCTGACCATGCTCAGCAAGGTGAAGATGTCGTTGACCTGCATCGCCACTTTCGGCTCGAACCCCGCCTGCTTGAACACCCGGTTGCCATCCTGGTGCGTGGCGAAGCCCTGGGTCAGGGTGATGAAGGTTTCGTCGCGCACTTCCGCCAGGTCCACCTCACTGCGCTGGGCAAAGCGTGAGTCGGCGGGGGTGGCGAGGAACATGTCGTCGGAGAACAGCGGGATCTGCTCGCAGTCCGGGTCGTTGACGCTGTCGTCGAGGGAAACCAGGATCGCGTCGACCTCCATGTTCTTCAGCTTGTAGAGCAGGTCGATGTTGGAACCGAGGATCAGGTCGATGTTGAGTTCGCTGCGGCGGATCTTCAGGCCCATGATCAGCTGCGGTACGGTTTTGACCGTCAACGAATACAGCGAGCCGAGCTTGAAGCGTTCGGCGGAAAAACCCGCTGCCTCGCGGGTCAGGCGCACGCTTTCGACCACGTCGGCGATCAGCTTCTGCGCCCGTTCTTCCAGCACATAGGCACTTTCCAGCGGCGTCAGGTTACGTCCTTCATGCTTGAACAGCGGGCAGCGCAAGGCACTTTCCAGCGAGTGAATCGCCCGGTGCACGCTGACGTTGCTGGTCTGCAACTCCACGGCGGCGCGGGCCAGGTTGCCGGTGCGCATGAAGGCCAGGAACACCTCAAGTTTTTTCAGGGTCAATTCTTCGTCGATCAGCATCGCGCAGACTCTTTTTGGAATGACCTGATTGTGCCCAATTGATCGGCGGTTGGCTCAAAGGATTAACGGCGCGACGATTGGAAACATTGCGCTTTTAGCCTTGAGGCCTGAGCCTTGTGGATTGCGGTAACGAAAGTCGAGGTAGGCAACACATGTATCACGGGGAACGATTCAACGCCTGGAGCCATCTGGTCGGGGCGGTGGCCGCTTTTGTCGGCGCGGTCTGGCTGCTGGTGATTGCCAGCCTGGATGGCAATCCGTGGAAGATCGTCAGCGTGGCGATCTACGGTTTCACATTGCTGGTGCTGTACAGCGCGTCGACCGTGTATCACAGCGTGCGCGGGCGCAAGAAAGAGATCATGCAAAAGGTCGATCACTTTTCGATCTACCTGTTGATCGCCGGCAGCTACACGCCATTCTGCCTGGTGACCCTGCGCGGGCCGTGGGGCTGGACCCTGTTCGGGATTGTCTGGGGGCTGGCGCTGATCGGCATTCTGCAAGAGATCAAGCCACGGTCCGAGGCGCGGATTCTGTCGATCGTGATCTACGCCGTGATGGGCTGGATCGTGCTGGTGGCGGTCAAGCCACTGCTGGCGGCACTGGGCAGCACCGGTTTTGCCTGGCTGGCGTCGGGCGGCGTGTTGTACACCGTGGGCATCATCTTTTTTGCCCTGGACCATCGGTTACGGCATGCCCACGGGATCTGGCACTTGTTCGTGATCGCCGGCAGTTTGCTGCACTTTGTGGCGATCTGGTTTTATGTCTTGTAGACCGGGGTGCGGCTAATCGCTAGCAGGCTAGCTCCCACAAGGGATTTGTGAACGACATAGATCCCCTGTGGGAGCCTGCCTGCTGGCGATGGCGGCCTAAAAGTCGCCCCACAATTGCTGGGCCACCGCCAATGCCACCACCGGCGCGGTCTCGGTGCGCAACACCCTCGGCCCCAGTCGGGCGGCATGAAACCCAGCGGCTTTCGCCTGATCCACTTCCAGATCCGACAACCCACCCTCAGGCCCAATCAGAAACGCCAGGGTCTGCGGCTTGGCATGACTCACCAACGGCTCTGCCACCGGGTGTAGCACCAGCTTCAACTCGGCGTCGGCCTGTTTCAGCCAGTCGGCCAGCAGCAGCGGTGGATGAATCACCGGCACCCGTGAGCGGCCGCACTGCTCGCAGGCGCTGATCGCCACCTGACGCCAGTGCAACAGGCGCTTGTCGGCACGTTCGTCCTTGAGCCGGACTTCGCAGCGGTCGGTGAAGATCGGGGTAATCTCGCTGACCCCCAACTCGGTGGCCTTCTGGATCGCCCAATCCATGCGCTCGCCCCGGGACAAACCCTGGCCGAGGTGGATCTGCAACGGCGATTCAACCTGGCCGGCGAAACTTTCCTCAATCTGCACCAGCACGCGTTTCTTGCCGACCTCCACCAGGCTGCCGCGAAACTCATGACCCGAGCCGTCGAACAGTCGCACCGCATCACCCTCGGCCATGCGCAGCACCCGGCTGATGTAATGGGCCTGGGCCTCAGGCAATTCATGCTCGCCGGTGCTCAGCGGGGCGTCGACAAAGAAGCGGGACAGTCTCATCTTGGGTCTCTGTAAAAAATCGATTGGGCTTTTGAAGCTTTTGAGGCTTTTGAGGCTTTCGAAGCTTTTGAAGCTTTTGAAGCTTTTGAAGCTTGTGAGGCTTTTGAGCTTTTGTGGTGAGGGGGCTTGCCCCCGTTCGAGTGCGCAGCGCTCGCAAGCTTTTTTGGGGCTGCTGCGCAGCCCAACGGGGGCAAGCCCCCTCACCAAAGGGTTCTTCAGTGACGGCTAACCCGGATCACGAAACCCTGGGTGAAAGTTCTCGGGCACCGACACGCTAACCTTGTTGCTGGTGGCGATGTCGATCCCCTCGCTGGCCACTTCCGCGAGGAAGTCGATCTGCTCCGGGGTGATGACATAAGGCGGCAGGAAATACACCACGCTGCCCAACGGCCTCAGTAAAGCACCGCGTTCCAGCGCGTGCTGGAAGACTTTCAAGCCACGGCGTTCCTGCCACGGATAGGCTTCCTTGGTCGCCTTGTCCTTGACCATCTCGATGGCCAGGACCATGCCAGTCTGGCGCACTTCAGAGACGTTCGGGTGATCCGCCAGGTGCGCGGTGGCGGTGGCCATGCGCTGGGCCAGGGCCTTGTTGTTTTCGATGACGTTATCTTCTTCGAAGATATCCAGGGTCGCCAACGCCGCCGCGCACGCCAGCGGATTGCCGGTGTAGCTGTGCGAATGCAGGAAGGCGCGCAGGGTCGGGTAGTCGTCGTAGAAGGCGCTGTAGACGTCTTCGGTGGTGACGCACGCCGCCAGCGGCAGGTAGCCGCCGGTCAGGGCTTTGGACAGGCACAGGAAGTCCGGACGGATGCCGGCCTGCTCGCAAGCGAACATGGTGCCGGTGCGACCGAAGCCGACGGCGATTTCGTCGTGGATCAAGTGCACGCCATAACGGTCGCAGGCTTCGCGCAGTAACTTGAGGTACACCGGGTGGTACATGCGCATGCCACCGGCGCCCTGGATCAACGGCTCGACGATCACCGCCGCCACCGTGTCATGGTGCTCGGCGAGGGTCTGCTCCATGGCGGAGAACATAGTGCGTGAATGTTCTTCCCAGCCCATGCCCTCCGGGCGCAAGTAACAGTCGGGGCTCGGCACCTTGATGGTGTCCAGCAGCAGCGCCTTATAGGTTTCGGTAAACAGTGGCACATCGCCGACCGACATCGCCGCCATGGTTTCGCCGTGGTAGCTGTTGGTCAGCGTGACGAAGCGTTTCTTGTTCGGCTGGCCGCGGTTGAGCCAATAGTGAAAGCTCATTTTCAGCGCGACTTCGATGCAGGACGAGCCGTTATCGGCGTAGAAGCACCGGGTCAGGCCTTCCGGCGTCATCTTCACCAGGCGTTCGGAGAGTTCGATCACCGGTTGATGGCTGAAACCGGCGAGGATCACGTGCTCCAGTTGATCGACCTGGTCCTTGATCCGCTGGTTGATGCGCGGGTTGGCGTGGCCAAACACGTTGACCCACCAGGAGCTGACGGCGTCGAGGTAGCGCTTGCCTTCGAAGTCTTCCAGCCACACGCCTTCACCGCGCTTGATCGGGATCAGCGGCAATTGCTCGTGGTCTTTCATCTGGGTGCAGGGATGCCAGAGCACCGCGAGGTCGCGTTCCATCCACTGTTTATTCAGGCCCATATTCTGTCTCCTGGAGGTGGCTCGCGGCGTACGCGGGCAAACAATCGCGCAAGCCTATGCAATGGCAGGGCAGGGGACAACCCATTGTGTCGATTGAGCTACTTTGTATGGGGCGATAGACGTCGCTGGCGGGCGTAGGACGCCTGACGTATTCTTCGCGGTTCTCTGAGTCGTCTGACTCGTAAAACTGCTTTTTCTCGTGTATTTCCGGAGTTCGCTGAATGTCTGCTGGTTGGCTGCGCGCCTGTGCGCTGGTGATGATAGGGCTGTTCAGCGTCTCGGCGCTGGCCAAGGATAAAACCGCAATCGTGATCGGCGGCGGCCTGTCGGGCCTGACGGCGGCGTACGAGTTGCAGAACAAGGGCTGGCAAGTCACCTTGCTCGAAGCCAAGCCCAGCCTCGGCGGGCGTTCCGGCATGGCCACCAGTGAGTGGATCGGCAACGGCAAGACCCAGCCGGTGCTCAACAAATACGTCGAAACCTTCAAGCTGAGCACCACGCCAGCGCCGGAATTCGTCCGTTCGCCGGGTTATCTGATCGACGGTGTGTATTACACCGCCGCCGACTTGGCCACCAAAGACCCGACCACCGCCGAAGCGCTCAAGCGCTTCGACAAGACCGTGGACGACCTGGCGCGCTCTATCGAAGACCCGCAGAACCCGTCGGCGAACAGCACGTTGCACGCCCTGGATCAGATCAACGTCTCCAACTGGCTCGATCGCCTGAGCTTGCCGCCGACCGCCCGTCAGTTGATCAATCAGCAGATTCGTACGCGCTATGACGAACCTTCGCGCCTGTCGCTGCTGTATTTCGCACAACAGAGCCGCGTCTATCTGGGCGTCGCCGACCGTGACCTGCGCGCCTCGCGCCTGCTCGGTGGCAGCCCGGTGCTGGCCCAGGCGTTCGTCAAGCAACTGAAAACCATCAAGACCAGCTCGCCGGTTTCCGCCATCACCCAAGACAAGGACGGCGTGACCGTCAAAGTCGGCAGCGTGGGCTATCAGGCCGACTACGTGGTGGTTGCGGTGCCGTTGCGCGCCTTGAGCAAAATCATCATGACCCCATCGCTGGACGCTCAGCACATGGCCGCGATCAAGGGCACCAACTACGGCTGGCGCGACCAGATCATGCTGAAGTTCAAGACCCCGGTCTGGGAAAGCAAGTCGCGCATGTCCGGCGAGATCTACAGCAACACCGGCCTCGGCATGTTGTGGATCGAGCCAGCCCTGAAGGGCGGCGCCAACGTCGTGATCAACTTGTCCGGCGACAATGCCCGCGTGATGCAGGCCTTTGGCGACAAGCAAATGGCCGATCAGGTATTGATTCGCCTGCACGCTTTTTATCCACAGGCCCGTGGCTCGTTCACCGGTTATGAAATCCGCCGCTACAGCACCGACCCTGCCATGGGCGGCGCTTACCTGGCCTTTGGCCCCGGCCAGATCAGCAAGTACTGGCGTCTGTGGGAGCGTCCGCTGCAACGGGTAGCCTTTGCTGGCGAACACACCGACACCCTGTACCCGGGCACCCTGGAAGGCGCGCTGCGCACTGGTCAGCGGGCGGCCAGCCAAGTGGAAGACTTGGCGGCCGGCAAGTCGTTTGAACCGGTGAAAGTGGTTCCGGCGGCTGCCGGTGCCGCGGCTGGCGCTGTGGCCGCGAAGAAGAAAGGCAATTTCTTCAGCAACCTGTTCGGCGGCTCGGATGACGAGAAACAGCCAGAACCGGTCAAGGCACCAGAGCCTGTCACCCCGCCAGCCCCTGCACCGGCTCCAGTGCCAGCGCCGACTCCGGCCCCAGCCCCGGTCGAAGCGCCGAAACCAGCGGCCCCGGTGAAAGCCGAGCCGGCGAAAAAAGCGCCGATCAAGGCCCCGGTTAAAAAACCGGCAGCCAAGACCGATGCCAAAAAAGCCCCGGCCAAGGCGCCTGTGAAGAAAGCTGAACCGGCGAAAAAACCGGCCGCGACCCCTGAGAGCAAAACTCAGTAACGTCACGGTGTAAAAAAAGCGCGACCCGAGGGTCGCGCTTTTTTTTGCTAATTAATTGAGTGGTTTTATCTTCGGTTGTCTGTGCAATCAGTGTTGCTGGTCCTACACGCTTCGCGCCTATATCAGAGACTTCCCACAAAAGAGTCGGAAGGGAATGATGGCGGGTGTCTGAATCTGAACTTTATGCTCGTCTAAAATTGGAGGGCATATGAAGGTACTAGCAGCAATAATACTGGCCACACTTTGGGGCTGCGAAAATGGGCGTCTATTTCCGGGGGGAGTTGGCTCGGAACTCGCCTATAAATGTCACATGAATCAGTATGACCCCGATTGCATAGACCCCCCGCCAGTCTTTAAGAGTTCCTGAGCAAGTGATACGCATCATCAAAAAGGTCCCACTGAGAATTCTTGCGAATAGCCGCGAATAAATCTCGCCGCCAAGGTGTTCTTCAGGTGGGCTGCATTTTTTCCGAAAATTGGCCTTTAATCTTTCCTTAACGCTTCGATCCGAGACTCTTGATCGTATTTCTCGATATTTCAAAGCGAAATTTTCCGCTTTAAATCGATAGATAAACCGATAGTCTTGGGCCAGCTCTTACAGGATCTAGGCAATGCAGCTACGCAATTCGACTTCACGTTATGGCTGGGTGAGCATCTTCCTGCACTGGGGCGTGGCGCTGGTGGTGATTGGGCTATTCGCCCTGGGGCTGTGGATGGTCGGTCTCGACTACTACGATCCTTGGCGCAAAGACGCGCCGGACCTGCACAAAAGCATCGGCCTGACGCTGATGGCATTCATGCTGCTGCGGGTGCTGTGGCGCTTTATCAGCCCACCGCCGCCGACACTTGCCAGCTACAGCCGGATGACTCGCCTCGGCGCCAAGTTCGGCCACGGGTTTCTCTACCTGAGCCTGTTCGCGGTGATGATTGCCGGGTACCTGATTTCCACCGCTGATGGCGTCGGGATCCCGGTGTTTGGCCTGTTTGAAATTCCTGCGCTGGTGTCCGGACTACCGAACCAGGCAGACAACGCCGGTGAGATTCATCTCTACCTGGCATGGGTGCTGGTAATTTTTTCCGGTCTCCATGCGTTGGCAGCATTGAAGCACCACTTTATCGACCGTGATGTGACCCTGACGCGAATGCTCGGTCGCAAAGCCTGAAATTCAACCTCGACTCAAAGGAAAAGAAAGCATGTTGAAAAAGACTCTCGCTGCTCTGGCTATCGGTTCGGCCCTGTTGTCGGCCGGTCAAGTGATGGCCGCTGACTACACCATCGACAAGGAAGGCAACCACGCTTTCGTCGATTGGAAAATCAGCCACCTGGGTTACAGCTACCTCCACGGCACCTTCACTGACTGGGAAGGCAAGTTCAGCTTCGACGCTGCCAAGCCTGAAGCCAGCAAGATCGACGTGTCGCTGAAGACCGCCAGCGTTTGGTCGAACCACGCCGAGCGCGACAAGCACATCTCGAGCAAGGATTTCCTCGACGTAGCCAAATTCCCGGAAGCCAAGTTCGTCTCCACCAGTGTTAAATCCACTGGCGAGAAAACCGCTGACGTGACCGGCGACCTGACCCTGCACGGCGTGACCAAGCCTATCGTGATCAAGGCCACGTTCAACGGCGAAGGCAAGGATCCATGGGGCGGCTACCGTGCCGGCTTCAACGGTACTTCGACCATCAACCTGAACGACTTCGGCATCAAAGGCCCGGGCCCGACTTCCCAGACCCTGGACCTCGACATCTCGTTCGAAGGTATCAAAGCGAAGTAATTTTCGCCGCGATAACAAAAACGCCCCGGATCTCGCGATCCGGGGCGTTTTCATTCCAGCGTCAAATCAGCGGTTACGCGTCAACAACGCCGGTTTTTCGCCGCGAGGACGACCTGGCAACTGGTCCAGTTGTTCAGGTGTCGGGAAGCGGTCGGCTTTCGATTCCTTGTGGATGATCTTCGGTGCCGGACCGCGAGGGTTCTGCACCGCCGGCTCTTGGCGCGGTTGATCGTCGCTGCGGGCCGGACGACGGTTGCGTGACTCTTCGCGACGGGCCTGGCCGTCACGCGGGGCACCGTTGCGTGGGCCGTTGCGTTTGGCGGGGGGCGTACCGGTGGTGGCGCCATCGCTGCTGCGCGGACCGCTCTGGCGACCCTGCGGCTTGCCACCACGGGGAGCACCGGCACCGGCGCCGGCGGCGGTACCTTGTGCCGGAGCACCCGGACGACGACCACGACCCTGGGCCGGTTTGGCTTGAGGCACGTAGTCGACGCGATTACCGAAGTTATCGATATCGTCGTCGAGGAACTCGTCCGGCGCACGGTCAGCGGCAGCGCGTGGCGCCGGGCGTTGTTGCTCGCGGGCCGGGGTGCCTTCGCGGGGTTTCTGCTCACGGGCTGGACGCTCGCCACGGCCGCTGGCCGCCGGTTTGTCCTTGCCGCCCTTGTCCTTGCCTTTGTCCTTGCGACCGCCGCCACCGCCCGTGCCGTTCGGGCCATCGCCGCGCGGGCCACGTGGATTGCGTGGGTTACGCACGTCCGGACGCTCGCGCACTTCCGGCTTCTCGGCTTCCACGGCGCTCGAATCGAAGCCCATCAGGTCGCCATCGGCGATTTTCTGCTTGGTCATGCGCTCGATGCTTTTCAGCAGTTTTTCTTCGTCCGGGGCCACCAGCGAGATCGCCTCGCCCGAACGACCGGCACGGCCGGTACGACCGATGCGGTGCACGTAGTCTTCATCGACGTTCGGCAGTTCGAAGTTGACCACATGGGGCAACTGATCGATGTCGAGGCCGCGAGCGGCGATATCGGTCGCTACCAGGATGCGCACTTCACCGGCCTTGAAGTCGGCCAGGGCTTTAGTGCGAGCGTTCTGGCTCTTGTTGCCGTGGATGGCAACGGCGCTCAGGCCGTGCTTGTCCAGGTATTCGGCCAGGCGGTTGGCGCCGTGCTTGGTGCGGGTGAACACCAGGACCTGTTCCCAGGCGCCAGCGGTGATCAGGTGCGCCAGCAGCGAACGCTTATGGCTCGCGGCGAGGCGGAACACACGCTGTTCGATACGCTCGACCGTGGTGTTCGGCGGCGTGACTTCGATGCGTTCCGGGTTGTGCAGCAGCTTGCCGGCGAGGTCGGTGATGTCTTTGGAGAAGGTCGCCGAGAACAGCAGGTTCTGACGTTTGCTCGGCAGACGAGCCAAGACCTTTTTCACGTCATGGACGAAGCCCATGTCGAGCATGCGGTCGGCTTCGTCGAGCACGAGGATTTCCACGTGCGACAGGTCGACGCTGCCTTGGCCGGCGAGGTCGAGCAGGCGGCCAGGGCAGGCTACCAGCACGTCGACACCCCGGGACATGGCCTGAACCTGAGGGTTCATGCCGACGCCGCCGAAGATGCAAGCGCTGACGAACTTCAGGTCACGGGCGTAGACCTTGAAGCTTTCATGCACTTGGGCCGCGAGTTCGCGAGTGGGGGTCAGGACCAGTACGCGCGGTTGGCGCGGGCCGTGACGCTGGGATTTGTCCGGGTGACCGTTGGGGAACAACCGCTCCAGGATCGGAAGGGCGAAGCCGCCGGTTTTACCAGTACCTGTCTGTGCCGCAACCGTCA
>Ga0247742_10000478_pt1 | contig 32372 bp, 29 predicted proteins | sample UWRJL208509C2_FD_180944 | JGI IMG/M metagenome (GOLD analysis project Ga0247742, IMG submission 180944) | Plant litter microbial communities from Arlington Agricultural Research Station in Wisconsin, United States - UWRJ-L208-509C-2 | ecosystem: Environmental > Terrestrial > Plant litter >...
GGCCCCATCGCTGGCATGGCTGTGCAACCCATTGGCCTGTTAACAGGGCGAGTGTTCACTTCGTACCAGTGGCGCAGATCAACACCTTTGGAACGGACGATCGCGGGGACCTGGCTCAGGTCGCTGATCATCTGGTCTGATAGGCACGGTCCAGGTAAAGACACTGCTGCGTTCGAAGAATGATGAGAGGCTGCTGACATCATGTGGTTTTTAATCGCACGTAGAAATTTCCGCGCGAAAGTGCCGAGCGTAAAACCAAGTCTGTGGTTGAGTTGGGGCATGATGTTTCTCCTGCGGATTTAGATGCGGGAAAAACACTGACCCTGTTGGGGAAGTGATTCCCCGCGAGGTGAGTAGCTTGAGATGCTTCTATCGACTTCGTCGACCGGCCGCGCTACCAGAAGCTTATCGGCCTTGGGCGGATCGAACACGTTGCCGTGCTGCAGTCGCGAGGATCCAGACTGCCTGGGCATGATGCTGACGACGTCAGCAAAACACGGTTCAAAAATTAACGGGGGAGGGCAAGGGTGTCAAGCGGCAGGGGAATAGAGCGGGGAATTGGAGGAGTTGCCAAGGGCAGCTTGGTAAGCCACCGCCCTTAGCTAATGTCGAATCAGATCAGAAAATAATGCCACCCGTGACAGATGAGATGTCCTGGATCCTTGGGCGTTGATCCGACATTCAACTGATTCACCTGGCCGATCATCGTGGCTGAGGCCAGCAAACATAAGGCACGCATCCGCGCACAAAGGGAGCCCTGCGTTTCGCCGGCGGGCCACCGGCAGAGAAAAGCGGCTACCAATAGGTAGCCTGAAAATCCTTCGCAAGGTCCTCAGGCTACCCATTGTGTGAGCTTAAAAAAAGTGTGGGCCACAACACCAGTGCGACCCTTGTATGACAGTGCTTCGAACCTCAAGAGAATCCTGTATGCCTTTGAACTCGCCTTACACGAGTTGACGGCTGCGTGTCTTGCTTGGGACAGGGAGACACAGGGAGCATTCTCAACCAGATTCGCACGCCCTTCCCGGAGCTATGCGTGCTTGGGTTGGTAATGGGACGAATCGCATTACCGGGTGCTACTGATGACCGTCAGTAGCCAGCGGGGTGAAGGCTTTGTTGGAGGCATTATGTTGATGCGGAAGCAGTTGTGCAACCCGGTGCCATCGGGACCAGTTAGATCCGGAGCATTCGTCGAACTTCTTTTTTCAAGGGGACGCTTGACGTCCATTACCAGTGGCATCCGCCCCAAAATGATCGCTCCCCGGAGCCAAGGATCGACAAATCACATTTCAACAATGAACATATCGGTTTCTATGAACTTATCACCAAACCATAAAACGAAATTCATCTCATAGATCGCCTGATATGCATCTCTTTCTGGGAAAATTTCTACTTGAAAACGTACTGGGTCGCTCGGCCGGATAGATAACGGATCATCGAGGGTTATGATGTTAGTACAGCATTCGTCATTAACACTGCTAATTTCGATTCTATAGCGGGCCTGTGGTCTGAGTGGGCCACTTCGTGCCTCGACTCCATCCCCTACTGCACTCGGATCTGACCTTGCTACTCTAGCCTCTATTTCCGTCAAGACTGCCGTGCCAGTGCCAAAATTATTAGCTACCATATCAAAGACTGGATTCAATTTAGATATATAGAAAGTAGGATCGCGCTTGAATTTCTCGTCAAAACCGACGTAGGCGGGATCGTCAACTTCGATATTTGTATCCCCCCACATATCCTGGCCGTCCATGAGGTTTATGGTCATCTGCCAAATCGGCGTACGCTTGATATAGGGAATGGCACCGGCTCGTCGAGCCAGGAAGCTACACGGGTCGCATTCATATAGGGTATCTTTGACATTAAGCGAGAAGCCCGAAATTTCAACGTCTACCTTGTCCGTGTTCATGGCCCATGTAGTGACAACGCCTATCGCAGCGATAAGCAATGTGAACGCGCCACCAATCCAAGCGGCTTTAACCTCTGGGCTAACCTTTCTTGCTCTGCTCACAAACACCTCCAAGGCTGTCACATGGCGCAGAGGATAAGCATAGTGCTTCTAACAGTTCAGATAGATACGATCCGGCAAGTGAGTGTAGTTGACTCAATCTTCAACATGAGAAACTTTTGTGAAAGGCAAAATCAACTGCGCTCCTTGATTACGTACATTCCCCACAGCCTTACCCACCTCGAACCACTCAAACTCGTCGGCAGGCCGGCTGCAGTTCCGCGCTATCTCCTCCGCCCTGACAAGCGACAACTCCGGGTCCAACCATTCGTTGGCCATCTCCGGTGACAACACCAACGGTCTGCGATCATGGATGTCCACCATCCCCGAATCGCTTGCGGCCGTAATGATCACAAAGCCATCCCCCTCATTTGCCTCCAGCCCTTGTCCCGGCCTCACTTGAGCCAGCGCCGCAAAGAACATCGGCGCATGGCTTTTCAAGCGAATGAAGTAGGGCTGCTTTTTCTTCGGATCGAGAGGATCCTTCACCCACTCAAACCAGCCGTTCGCCGGCGCAAGCGCTCGACCTTGCGGCCATAGCTCCTTGAAGAATTTCCCCGTCATTACGGTTTCGACCCGCGCATTGATCGGGTCGGGCCGCTTTCCCTTCGCCCAGAACGGCGACCATCCCCAGCGCACCTTGTCGATGCTCAAGCCGTCGTCCACCGGTCGGATGATCTCAACGCGCGTCGTCGGCGCAACGTTGTAGCGATCGATAGGCCACAGGTCATAGCCATTGATCACCAGCTGCTTTGGCGCAAGCTCCTTGAGGTAGTGGTCCATCGATTCGTAGATCGAGTAGCGTCCGCACATGGGTGTCACCCGTCGAAATTTCCTACATAGGAGATTGACCGCACGCGGCCGAGAACGTTAACTGTATATACATACAGCTACTCCAGACAAGGTCCGCATCATGAGCATCACCATCCTTGGCCCGTTGTCGGCCGGCGGCGCAAAGCTGCCGCTTTTCTCTTTCCTCGTACCGGCGGGCTTCCCGTCGCCGGCAGCGGACCACATCGAGAAGCACATCTCGTTAGACGAGCTGTTCGACATTCGGGCACCGCATGTGTACCTGGTTAAGATCGAGGGTGACAGCATGCAGGGGGCGGGCATCTACTGCGGCGACCTGGTGATTGTAGATCGCAGCCTGGACGCGGAGCATGGGGATATCGTAATCGCGGCCATCAACTCCGAGCCTGTTTGCAAGCGTCTGCACCGGCGTGTAAACGAGGTGATCCTGATGTCGGAAAACCCCAAATACCCGGCGCGGTACGTGTTGGAGGGCGACGAGCTGGTGATCTGGGGCGTAGTCAAATACAGCGTGCGCGACCATGACAAAGCCTGAGCCCGTCTTCGCGCTGATCGACTGCAACAGCTTCTACGCGAGCTGTGAGCGCGTTTTCCGGCCTGACCTCGCCAAGACCCCAATCGTGGTGCTGTCGAACAATGACGGCTGCGTCATCGCTCGTAGCTACGACGCCAAAGAGTTCGTGAAGATGGGCGCGCCGTACTTCCAGATCAAAGACCACCTGCGCCGTAGCGGCGTCGTCGCGTTCAGCAGCAATTACGCGCTGTACGGCGACATGAGCGAGCGCGTCATGACGATCATCGAATCCATGGTGCCGGCGCTCGAGGTCTACAGCATCGACGAAGCTTTTGCGGACCTGACGGGCATACCTGGGGACCTGACCGTGTTCGGCCGCAAGATCCGCGCGTGCATCTACAAGGGCACCGGCATCCCGGTTGGCGTTGGGATCGCGCACACCAAGACGCTCGCTAAGCTGGCCAACCACACCGCCAAACGCCTCCTGGACAAAACCGGTGGTGTAGTAGACATCACCGATCCATTCAACCGCGACTGGACGCTGCGTAACACCAGCGTGGCCGAGGTGTGGGGTATTGGCCGCAAGATGAAGGTCCACCTGGAGTGCATGGGCATCCAAAGTGCGATGGACCTGGCCCGGGCTGATCCGGCTATGCTGCGGCAGAAATTCAGCGTGGTGATTGAGAAGACCGCTCGCGAGCTTGGCGGCACGCCATGCCTGGAACTGGGCGAGGCAGACCCGCCCAAGCAGGAGATCTGCTGCAGCCGGATGTTTGGCAAGCGCCTGACCGAAATCGAGCCGATTAAGGAAGCGGTGGCCACCTACACCCAGCGCGCAGCCGAAAAGCTCCGCGCACAAAACTCACTGTGCAAGAAGATCCGCGTGAGCATCCGCACTGGCATGTTCAACCCCGAGGAAGCGAAGTACGCCAACGGCGCGCTGGTTGAGCTGCCGTACCCCACCAACGACGTGCGGTTGATGACAAAGGCCGCGACCGAGGCGGTGAACCGGTTATTCCGGCCGGGATTCAAGTACAGCAAGGCCGAGGTGTTGCTGCTGGATCTGCGGCAGCCGGGGGAGTTTACGGATGATCTGTTTGCCGCTTCGCAGCCGGTGGCAGCGGAGAAGGTGATGGGGGTGTTGGATGAGATTAATGAGAAGTGGGGTAGGGGGACTTTGCGTTCTGCGAGTGTGCCAACAGCGCCAGGATGGGCGATGCGTCGGGATATCATGAGCCGTAGTTTTACTACGAAAATTGACCAGCTTTGGACAGTCAAGGCGAACTAGGCTGAGCACATAGTGCATAGGCCTATGGCGACTAGCAGTAGCCGCCCAAGGGCTCGGCGAGATTGATGATTTGCGCTGTCAAACGTTTATATGCCTCAATGCCGGGCGGGACTGTGCGAAAGGCTTCATGACGTATGTAGAGTTTACATCTCCTGTATGATTGGAGGGGTTTAATTCTTTTCGCTTTCGATATAAAGGGGTAGTTTTGGATGTCTAGCTTTTTGCAGTATGGCTATCTTGGATTGATAGGGCTGGTTATAGTCCTAAGTTACCAAATAGTCATCAAAGAAAGCGCAAGGCCCTTTAAGCAAACGATAATTTTGCTGATGGTTTTTATTATAGTGTCCCTGAGCGGTGGGGCCGTCGGTTACTTGTGGGCATCCAAGGAGCTTGAAGCTGCTAACGCCAAGAAAAGCGCTATTGCATTCGTTATGGAACAAGTGCAGTCCATGAGGGAAAACCATGAAAAGGAAATGGAACCTCTTCAGAACGCGCTAAGCGATGCATCGAAAAATATGACTAGTAGCCTGCTCGATAGTACCCGCAAACAATATCGCGACGATATCATTGCCATAGCCGAAGTGATTCGGTCTCGCGATGCTATCTTTGCGTCACAACTCTCAGCGCTACAATCACTTGCTCACGAAAATATTCAGTAGGTATCAGGTTTGCTTTGCTTTACGGTCTGTGCACATATTGGTTTACCGCCCCTCATTGCTTTGGTTCTGTTGGTGTGATTGGGCAGGAAACTTCGAAAGTGCCATGAGCTAAAATGTTTGAAGTGTGTTTATTGTAGATAGATTAATCTACAGAATTTTTTTGATCGACGACGGCTTAGCTGTCGGATCATAAGTCCGGTTAAAAATTTGCCCTGATCTCAAGGAATGTTGAGGCTGATGTCCGTCACGCAGTACGAAACAAACCTGCCGGTTTACTTCATCAACTTCCAGCTTCCAAGCCGGTCCCGCCAGCACCTGCAACGCGGTGCGCAATGTCATTGGCCCTATCTTGTACAGCGCCGCTGGCAGCGTTCTGGTGTAAAGGATCTTCACGTGACCCGTGTCCACAGAGCAAAGCGAATACCCCGATCGGTTCATGACGTACAGCATTGCCTCGCGGACGTCCGGTGTCATATTTGCCGGGATGGTGATATCGATAATCTGAGTCATCAGGTCGCGTTGGCTTGCGTTAGGTGCAGTGCTGACCAAGGCGTAGCGGCCGTAACGAACGACGGGTTGCTTTTCGGGAAAAGCGCCGGTTTGGTACAAGTCCGGGGCAAGCAGGTCTGGATTACGAGTGCTGTCCAGCGCGGGGCTTGATACCTGCTCGATCTGAGTAGTGCAGCCTGCGATCAAGGCTGTGATGGAAACTGCAGTGAAGTATCTGATCATGTGCTCAGAGGCCCCTGTCGATGATGGGGGCCAGATTTGCACGCATTCACGTGCCGAGCAGTAGAAAAAGGATTTTGGCTGAGAGGGGTTTTGTTGTTCGACTTATTCGTCACAGTGTCTACTGGGCAAAGCTGATCCGGCGCATATCTGCGACAAGCATGAGGCGTCCACCCCACCTCTAGCTCGAGGCGTTTACGACAAAGCAGACGCCAACGCCGCCCGGTTACTGGCAACAGCATCGGGCTCAATCAAATCCTGCGTCAGTTGCCGTTTCTCCTGCAGCATCTGCCAAAGAGCCTGGTCAATCGTGTTCTCAACGAGCGGGATCTTCACCACGACCATCCGTAACTGCCCGTTCCGATAAGCTCTATCCTCTGCCTGGTCCTGCAGCCCTGGCGTCCATGGCAGCCCCAGGAACATCACGTAGTTCGCGGCAGTGAGGTTGTTTCCGGTACCAGCAGCTGAAGTCGTCCCAATGAAAATCCGGGTGTCAGGATCAGTCTGGAAGGCATCAATCGCCTTCTGCCGCTTGCCGATAGAGTCGCTACCGACAAGGGTGACGCACTGATAACCTGCTTCTTCGCAGCGTGCTCGGAGGGTGGTCACGGTGTCCTTGAACTCGCAGAACAGGATGACCTTGTCTTCTACGTCTAGCTCGCTGAGCAAATCGATCACGACCCGAACCTTCACCTGCTCCAGCAACTGGCGCAGAGAACCGAGTCGGGCGAGGCCTGGCCTGTCTTCGAGGCGAATACTCTCGTACTGTCGACGCTCCTCAAGGGTAAGCTCGATCGGCTGAGTTTGCCGCTTTTTGCCTTTCAGATGTGGAAGTACGTCTTTGCGCCGCCGAAGCATCCAGTCGCCGATGGCGTCACGCAGGTTTTTGCGGAAGTCCTGGCTGCCGGCGAATTGCTCACAGAAAGCTTTTAGCGGCAGTTGTCCTACCGGATGGCCGGAGAGACGCAGCAGTGTGTGCAGTTCTGATTCGCGATTAAGAACGGGTGTTCCGGTCAGCAGGTACCGATTGGGGATCTTGGCTGCGATATCGAAGCCGTGGCGTGTCCATGCTGCCGTGGGTTCCTTAAGACGATGGGCTTCATCGATAATCATCACCTCAAAGTGGCCTGCTTGCAGAACGTAGTCTCCAAGGCGCTCGTAATTGATGATGACCCATTGAGCGTCGCGGTCGAACTTCTGCCTGGCGATCATTGCATCGGGGTACACCATCTGGATCTCCCGTTGCCAATTGATGATCAACGTGGACAGAGTGATCACAAGAATGGGCCGGTCACCCGCTCGTACGGCGGCCGCAATAACAGCCTGACGCGTCTTGCCCAGGCCCATGTCATCGGCGAGGAGCGCACTAGTACGCTGTAGCAGGTGCTGGATACCTGCCGGTTGATGGTCCATTAGCGAATGATGCTTCAACGCGTCGGCAATCACATTCGGTGTGAGGTTTGTTCGCTCGATTGAAGGAACCGCAGCCAGGTAGACGTCAGCGGAGACGTCGTCTGCGGCACCCAGGGCGCGCTCTTGAGGAGGACCGCCCAAGCATATCCGGGTGATTGTTTCAGCGGAGACGACGGTGCCATCGGATAGCAGCTCCTGAACAGTATCCAGGATCTCGAATTGAGCTTCCGACAGTCCCATTTCCAATACAAGATTGCTGCGCATGAGCTCGGGGGTTGCCTCTACGCGCCACGAGCGGGAATGGCCAAGAAAGACGCCGTGCATGCGCTTGGCAACTGCGACCATAGCGGGGTGGTAATCCCCTGACAGCAGGCACCCGCCTTGGGCAAGCGGTGCGAGTCGAAAGACCATTCCCCAGGTGAAAGCTTGACGATCGGGAGCCCTCTGGGCCGCTTGCAGCTTTTGGCAAAACGATTGCCAAGTCTCATCAAAACGGTCATCGCTAAGTTCCATCAGGCGACGGTAGATTAGGTCGAGGTTCTCTAGCAGCTTCCCTTTGGGTAGACGCCAGTGCCGGTACAGTGGGTGCTCCAAGCGGCGAATGTAGAATCCGCCGTGCTCAAGCAGAATGCGGTTGGCACCTTCCACGTACTGCAGCTGCAAGCCGAAATCGTATCCATCAAACACTGCTTTTCCGAGCAGAGCAGGGGAGCGGTTCATGAGTTGAGGCCGGCTCATGTGAGTTTCCGCTGGGCCGGCGTAATGCGGTCATACCTACCAAAATTTACGGCTTGGGATTGGGTCAGTGCTGCCACGCGTTATCTCCTCTAACGACGCGCAACAATGTCCATCAACCGAACCAAAGCAGCCATGGCAAATAGGCGGTGGGGTAGTGGCGATTTTGCGGCAGAGATTCGAGGTGTTGCGGCCCGCAACAGCCTCGACATTAGATCCCTCTGGCTTTGCTCAAGTCTGGCTGACCATTAAGAGTCGGATAGCTCACCTGACACCCACTGGACCTGTACCCGGAACACCCCCAAAAATCCCAGCCGCCTTTGCCGGATTTGATACGCCTCACCAACCCTTCACCACACTTCCCGCACTTAAATTCCTGGCTGGGAGTCGAAGCCGAAGAACGTCCGGCGTGCTGCGTGGGGGCGCTGGGTTGACCCTTCTGACTGGAGAGTTCTTCCTCGAGTCGTTTATGCAGCCTGGCGATCACGGCCCGGTACGTGTCTTGTCCCTGGGCGATTTGGTCCAGGTCACGTTCAAGCTCGCGAGTGAAGTTGAGCTCAAGGAAGCTAAACACGCCTTCGAGCCGCGCGATGGTCTCTTCGCCAAGTGCTTCGGGCATCAGCTTCCGATTTTTCTCAGTGATCAGCCCCTTGCTGGTGATGTTTTTCAGAATCGATGCGAAGGTGCTTGGGCGTCCGATACCCCGGCGCTCCATCTCCTTGATCAGCGAAGCTTTGGTGTAACGAACCGGTGGCTGGGTCTTCCTGTTTAGGCACTCCCCTTGATGAACAGACAACAGCTGCCGAGGAGTGAGTGATGGGACGGGGTTGTCGGCTCCAGCTTTGCCTGCCTCATCGTCCTCTTCTGTTTCATCAGCTTGAAGCAGTTTTAACCAGCCCGGGTAAGCAATTGTTCTTCCCGAGGCATTGAAGCGGAGGGGTTTCCCTTCAGGCCCTGCGGCTATCAGTTTCGCCGTGCGAACATCATAAATGGCCGATTCCATCTGGCTGGCGAGGGCTCGAACACGTATGAGCCTGTAAAGGGCCTGTTCTTCGCCATTTTCCCCAGCCTCTGCCTCGGCCCAACTGGTAGGTGTGATCGCGGGATGTCCTTCCTGCGCGCCCTCTGCGGCATTGAAGACCCTGCGCTCAGCTACCGCTTTCACTCCCAGCGAAGATGCGACGACGTGAATGTCGGTCATTGCTTCGTCTGGCACGTTGGGGTTGTCTGTCCTGTGATAGGTGATGAAGCCCTGTTCGAACAAGCGTTGAGCCACCTGCATCGTTTTGTCCGGATCCCACTTGAGGCAATTGCTGGCCGCCTGTTGAAGTGTCGAGGAGATGAAGGGCGCCGGTGGAAGGCGTTCTGCTTTCCGATCCTCACATGACTCGATGACGACATTTCTGGTTGCTGCGACGAATCGTGCGAGGCTGCTGTCCAGAACGTACGGTTCTTCTTTGGTGGCAAAATCCGGGATGGGTTGCCAGTCGGCGCTCCAGGTTGAGCTGCCATCGGGCGTGAGGAAATGCAGCCGCGCGCCGAAGTGGGGAATGACGACGAAAGTACGAATTTCCCTCTCACGCAGTACGACCAGGTACACCGCTGGTGACTGAACTCGTCCAGCCGTAGTGGGCTTGCCCATCAACCGTCGCAACTCTTTGGTCACCATGTAGCCAACGATCCGGTCCATCGCCCGACGGCACTCTTGCGCAGCCACTCTGTGCATGTCGATCAGTCTTGGGTTAGCAAGCGCTTCGTCGACCCGCTTCATTGTGATTTCGTTGAAGGTGATCCGCTGATACTCCTTGATGGATGCCGCTTCTTTGATGTGCCAGCTGATGCTCTCACCTTCGCGATCCGGGTCCGTCGCCAAGTAAATCTCGTCGGCCTTCTTCACCGCATCTTTGATCGCGCGAACGTTACGGGCGCTTTTGGCGAGAACCTCGTAAATCAGGGAGTAGTTCTTGCGCACGCCGGTGGTAATCATTGAATCGTCTTGCCCACTGACCGGAAGGTCTCGAATGTGCCCTCCGCTGGCGACTACCTGCCAGTCTTCGTGCGGACGCAGTTTCTTCATCATCGGCCGAAGCTTCTTCAGCTTGCCCGGTGATTCGATGATCATCAGCTTCATAGGTCAGCCTGGTCGATTTGCAAGGTTCAAACTTTCGCGGTAGCAGGGCGAGGTTTCAATCGGAAATGATCGATGCGGAAGGAGGGATTTTGGATGCTGACTGTGGATAAAAAAACGGTCACTAAACACCAGTGACCGCTGTGACTGTCAGGCAGTCAAGCTGGGCGAGCCCAGCACGAGATAGAGGGTACTGCCGCCCCCTCCAGGCGGTGACTACAAGAGGTGTTGCCTACGAACCGCCCGATACACATCGCACGGCCTTTAGATTCAACTCATAAAACCTTCAGCCTTAAGAGTGGCCAGCTTCGCCAGCAGTCGAGCTTTAGCTTGGTCCAATACGACGGGATTGGTTTTGCTCGACAGTTTTTCGCGTGGCTTACCCCCGAGGAAATAGCTGATGCGCTCCGCATTTGCTCCAGAGGGGTGAGGCAGTCCGTCCAGCAGCTGTTCGGGCTTCAGCAATCTTTTGGTGCACAGGTGCTGGAATACCTCAGTGACCTTTGGCCCAAGGGGCACATAAAGGCACTGTGGGCCCAGTGTCCTTATCTCTTCTGCCAGATGCGTTTCCACCTGATGACGAAGGCTGGCACGACTAAGAATGGCAGGGCTGCCGCTGTAGTTCTGCCCGTCTAGGAAAACCGGGTAGCGCAGTGCTGAGGTGTAGTGCACCAGGTGTCGATGTGTATCGAACAGGCGCGCACAGCTATCGATATCCAGTAGCGCATGAACGCCAACGTGATCGAGCATGTTGATCAGGTTACTGCGCATCGCGCCGGCGAAACTTGCAGTTTCTTTCGCGGCTTGTTTGGCTTGATCAACTGAAGCGCCTAGGCGCAATTGGCGGCGAGCTTCGTCCAAGGCGCGACTGGCTTGCTGTAATCCCGGCGTAATACCGCACAGCACTACTCGTGCCCCGGCATTGACGTGGTCAAATGGCGCATAGAAGGTCTGCAGACCACCCTCGGAAGAGAGCAATAACTCAGGGGGAAGAGTGTTAGCGAAATTATGAGTGGACGCAGAGAGCAGACTGCTGAAGTGTTCGAGGTTCATGATGATGACCTTGGGCAATGGCGATTAGTAGGTAAGAGAGTGTTAATCGGCGCGGGTAGCGATAAAGCCCCGGCGCCCCTTCAACCAGCGCAACGCCTCACCAGAGTCGACTACCGTCTGGCTTTGTTCCTTGCGGGTTTGCAGTCGATCCGCTGCCGTGGGCTGAGCTGCATTGCGGACCGCTCGTTCGGACATTTCGCCCAAGACAGCGATTTCTTTAAGCGTCAGGTAGCCGCTGTTCTCCTCGCCGGACAAAAACATTGGTACCGCATCTTCATCTTTAAACTTCGCGTGGGTATCCAGATCAAGACGCGCCCTGACCAACGCCTTGAAAAGCAGGTGTTCGAGTCCTGTCGGTAAAGCCATCTCGCGTCCGGCGATTCGAGGCGAGAACACCTCCATATCCGGCCTGGCAGAGAGCACTAGGGTTGCCAACCGAGCCCAGTTGTCATTCATCTTGGTTTCTTCTGAGCCATCGCTGGCTAAGCTGAGTCGACCATTGATTGCGTAGTCGAAGCAGTCATTAGCAGCAGTTCGTACAGCGGACTCACCGTTGTATAGCTGATCCAGAGCCTCTAGTTTTGCCGGATCAATTTGGCCATGGAATTTCATCAGGGCAGCGCCTAGCGAGCCCCAATAGACGTCGTGTGCCTCGTGAAGAATCTCGTCCAGACCAAGCTTTGTCTCGCTCGGGCTTAAGTTTTTCTCAAATTGGTTGCGCCAGAAGCTGCTCATCGGTGTGGCTCTCAATCAGTCGGTATGGACAGAGACTATAGACTAATTATGATATCAACAATGATTATTTTATGATTTATGTAGTGATTAATTTTAGCCTGACGACAGAACAGACATGTGTGGCTAGCGCAGACTGCGTTGATCGAAGTCTGCAACCAACCGGGAGGCAGGAAGGATGATGGGGAAGCCGATGAACCGCTTCCCCCACATCAACAGCTCCACGCATGGCGCGGAAAAAATTGGTGCCCGCTTTTCTCAATACGGCTGATCGTCCGCCGGGTAGCCGTCTGGTTCCGGATGCTGCTCAGACTGCCGCTGTGGCTGCTGCTGATTTGCGTTTTGCGCAGACTGAGATGGCGCCAAGTTAACCATGGTTACGCGGTGAGGCAGCATGGCAACGCGGTTCGCCTGAATCTTCAGCGCGTTGAACTCACCCTCTGCGTTCTCCCAGTGGTCCATTACCGCTCGACCCGCAACCGATACGCGCATGCCTTTCTGGAACAGTACTGCGTAGTGCTCAGCGTCTTTGTGCCACCACTCAACGTTGGCCCAGAAGCCGCCGCGGTCTTCATAGCCGCCGCCATCTTTCGGGATCGAGTTATCGAAATACACGTTGATGCGCAGCAGACGTCGAGGCTCTTTGTTGCCGTTGGGAAATTCCTTGAATTCCGGGTTGGAGCCGATGTTGCCTTCCCAGCCTTGGATAGCCGTGCTCATGTGCGTTCTCCTTGAGGTGGTTGCTTGTGTGATGGGTTGATGTGCTGCTGCACCCGAGCGTGGTAAGTGGCCTCGGCCTGGCCCATCTTCTCGGCGCACTCGGCGGCCTGTTTGGCGATCGAGTGCATCAAGCTCATTTGCATGTTGAGTAGGATCCGCTGCAGCTCCATCTCATAAAGATCCTGCAGCATCGACTCTGGTGTTTTGGAAGCGCGGATCATGTCTGCCCAGACCGCAACGCCCATCCGCCGATTCGAGACATGCTGCCAACGCAGGAACATCGTGCCGACTGTTGTGTTCTGTTCAATCAGGCGAACCGGCAGCAGAGAAAACGGATGCCGCTTGGCCTGGTCCAGCACACTGTGTGCGAGGTCCTTCAAACCTGCCTTCAGCGTCCGGCATTGATCCGCAAATTGGGTCAGCTCCCCCTTACCTTTAAAAGGCTTTAAAAGGCCTTTTAGTGAGGCTCCGTGTTGCAGGTTCTGGAAGGCATCCTGTTGCAGTGGGCGGAAGGCACCCTGTTGCAGTAATTCCGCGGTAGCAGTGATCTGGCCCATGGCATCAGTCCTCGGCGCCGTCTTCGAAATGTTCCTGCTCCTCGACTTGAGGCTGGCCGCGAGTAATCGGCGGGGCAAACGTGGAGCGACGCGTGCCCTCCAAGATGTCCTGTGGAATCTCGCCATAGCGCTCGTACATCTTGCGGGCTGCTTCAGCCTTCGCGTTGTTCGCGGCGAAGTCATCACGTGCAGCTCCGGAGTACTTGTACAGCTGGGCCAACCCAAATAACCGGCGCAAAACGGCCGCGCATTCGTCGATCCACATTTCCATGTTGCGGCGGCCAATCAGGCCAACGTGCTGAGCCAGCAAAATGCGCCGGACGATCTCGTCATAGTTGGTGAGCAGATACACCGCCTGGAAACCGAGGGGGTTGGATATATAGAGGGGAAGGCTGACGGGTTGGATGGAGAGGTTGTTGCCGATACTGATAGTGGGCGGCAGTGAGGCCATCGCTGTATCAAGCCGATCTTCCACGGCCTTCAGTGCGTCCTTCGATTCGTTGATCTTTTCCTCCAGGTTGATCATCCACCAGTCGGAGTAGGGATCATCTTGTTGAGCGCCGCGAGACATGCGGTTGACGATCGAGCAAAAGCCGGACAGTCCGATGATGCCGGCTTTGTCATCGCTCTTGGGTCGCCCCATCCAGATGCGCGCCGCGTGATGGGTATGAAGGGTCAGGTTTACATCGCTTCGGAGCGAGCCGATGTTGAGCCGGTAGTTGTCAGCCATGGTGCAGGTATTCCTTAGTAATGAGATGCACTCATGCTGCGAATTGAGCGATGTTCCGACAGCAATTAATGCGTGGCCCATTGGTAGGGGATTTGTTGCATTGGGCTGGTGCTGGATGGCGTAGCGTCTGGAAGGCCAGTTGGGTGTTGCGGGCCGCAACACCCCAGCTCAGTCAGAGGAGGATGCAGCTTGCCAAGTGTTGCGGCCCGCAACACCCAGTTCTGCCGGAACAGGATGCGGCTTACAAGGTAATTGCACGGACTTAACCACCCGCTTGCCAGGCGGAAGTTCAGCTACGGCTGCTTTGCAGCAGACCAGTCCTGTGCAGGAATTCAAAGGTCTCCGCCGCACCACTACTCACCTTGCACGCGGGTGTAGATCATGGCTGTCATTGCCGAGCTTGTGTACTGCGCTCACCGGTGCGCTGACATTCGAACAAGGTAAGTTCTAGAACGAATGATTCGATGAGACCCACAACCTGGGTCCGCTCGCCGTGCAGCAACCTTGCGGCGGCATTCGCAATCGAGAACTCGCCTTGAAGAGCGGCATCCACCAGCTGCAAGCCAGCCGCCTTGATGTCATCCCTGAGCGCCAAGTTACTCCAAGCCTCCCTCGCTTCGTCGAGAGTCTCTAAGACCGCCTGATAGATGCGTTTCTCTTCGGGCGTCTTGGTTCCCTTGCTGCTCCAGTATGCATCGATGCCCTGGAGCTCTGCTAATGGATTAGTGAGACGGGTAAATGCGTTCAGCGAATCCAGCGGAGCTGCCTCGAATCCTGCGGCGGAGCACCAGGCTTCCGCCAATTCATTTGGTAGAACCGGGAGCAACCTGTCGAATCCAGACATGGCGAGGCTCGTCAATCCAAGGCTGTTCACGACGAACAGGACGCAAATTTTGCGCCCGTCTTCAACGAGAGCACGCCAGGCTGGCCAGCCACTCATCAGGTCCACACTTGTTCCATCGGTGTCCACAGGCAAGGTGACCAGCACATCCGCAGGCGGCCACACCTCGGGAATGGTGGCCTCAGCCAGCAGATGAACCCCGATGCCAGGGCTAATTGCTGTCAGCCCGGTCCTTAGCCTATCTTCCAAGTTGTTGAACTCGGCTTCGCGATATCGGCGCGCTGCGAGTCCCGCCTTGCCAACTGCGCTCCCTTTTGGTGCCGTCCGATAACAGTGGGTGAGGAACGGCTGGCGCCCCCTTTTCTCAGACTCGCCTGCCATCGTCTGCAGCATTTCCAGAAGGCGCCGTAGCTCATCCAATTCTTTCGGAGCCTCGATCGACAACACATCCCATGACTCCTCGGACGCCGCAGTCGCGATATTTTTCTGTATGTCGGCAAGCCAGCCCATATAGGCCGGAGCACTCTCCGGCAGTGCAGCAAACCTCCGAACGAGATCCGTGGAGCAACTGGACAGGATCGATGGCAGCCTCGACCATCTCTGGACCCCAGCAGTCAGGTGCTCCTCCAGTGGCGACACCAAGCTGATAGCTGCGTCGTATACGCGCCCCAAGACGTTAAGCGCCGTGGAATTATTCGTCTTCCCTCTGAACTGCCTGTCAAGAAGCGCTTTGAGGTTCGGGACGAGCAGATTGAGCAGATCCAAGCATTGCGCCAGATAGGCGGTGTAACTCTCAGCAGCCAGGTACGCGTTGAGTATGGCCAGCCACGCACGATTGCGGGCGACCTGCTCGGGAGTGGGAACGTTCGCCCTCGGCATGCGTTTGCTAGCAAGCGGGTAGTCTGCGACTGTGGAGGGGGCGATGGCACCGTCAGCTCCGAGCGCGTTGCTGGATACAATATCTGCTGCAGGCGTCAGCGCCAGCAAGGTCTCACAAGTCCGATACACCTCGTGGTTAAGGTCGGTCTGCATGGAGGTTGCTACAATCCAGATGTCTGAGCGAACCTCTTGACCTTCCTCACACGGGCTCAGACTCGGTGCCTCAGCCCAAGCCACACAGTCGGAGAATCGCTGGAACAAAGCGTCTTGCCCTACTGCATTGACCCATCTGATCGCCAGCGCCCTGTCGACCCTCGCTGTGACTTGGAGTAGCGAAACTACGGATTGAAAGTCCGCGTCGACGAGCGGGGGAGGAACTGTGGCCAGCTCATCCAAGTGCGAAGTCGGTATGACTTGGCCAAGTAGCGAAGCCATGAGCCGAGTTAAGTCTCCCACGCTACTCGCCGCCTGGAGCGCGCGGCGCATATCGCTTGGAGCTAACCGAGCTAAAAAGCGCGCGGTCAGACCTGAAGCGACGACCTCGGTCCTGATTTCAGTGAAGCGCCGGGTTGCAGGTACCGTCGGACCGATATCCGGTGGTTCGATGTCGCCAATCGCGAGTCCAGCAGGCGTTCCCTGCAACGACTTCGCCATCGCTCGTGCTTCGGCGGTCTGGAGCCATTGTCTGATCACCCGATGCGCGTTTGTGCGGTCCAGACCCGTCAGAATCGCGCTGAGGAGCGCCGGTGTCGGTGCTGTCTCCAATCTAAGCGCCAGACCTTCAATCACTTGATCATCGCATCCCTCGTGCCTAGAAAGTGTGCGTTCGAGGAACCGAGACATTTCGGCTGCCGGAACCAGCCAAACCGCAGCTGCGGCCGTAGTCGAAAACAACGGTGGTGGGAACCCGTGAGACAAACGAAGGAGCTCAGCAGATCTCAACTCATGCAGCCCCACTATCCTGCCGTCATTTGCGTTTTGAATCAGGTGCTCATCCTTGAGTCGGGTCAGCGCAAGCGAGACCGTGGTCGCGGGCTTGGACAACACGCGAGCCAATTCTGACACCTCGGCACCGCAACCCGCGGCGTTCACACAGGCCAAGATCCTCAAGACATCCAGCTCGTCGTGTCGAGTGACGTCGTTAATACGCGCCGCAACCTGCGCGTGCAGCGTCTCGCTCAATCGATGGCCCTGGGTAACCACGTGGGTATACTCAAGCAGGTGGCCAGCTGACAGTGCCCAAGGTTCTCGCCATCCTTGCCAAGCGGTTTGCCCTCTATCTCTCAACTCTCGCCACACTCGTTCAGCCAGAGTGTCGTCGCCCTGAACCTTAACCTCGGCAGCGCGACGGCTATCTACCAGCGGATAGCGATCCTCCTCTCGTACAGATGCCAAGAGCAGCAGCCCGGGAATGCGATTTACCTCCGCAGTCAACGCGGTCCAACCTTCCGAGAAACCTCGTCCCACGTCATCGATGATGAAGCCGACGGGCGCGTCTGCAGTCGCTCGTCTGGAGCGCGCAAGCTGGACTAGTGACGCAATCGCTCCCGGCGGCAGGCGTTGAACTTGAAACCAACGCACTGCGTGGCGACTGGCGTACGCGGCCTCCCAAAGGACTGCCGACTTTCCTGAGCCGGAAGCGCCGTGAATGAGCGAGTTTCTGCGGCTCTCCAGTCCTTCTAGAACGGCTGCACGGAGCTCGGGGCGTTCCACAACGAGTCCTGCGGCAACATGTGACGCCTGCGCATCTACACCCAGGTAGAACAACGGATCCTCATCTGGCGTCAGAAAATCCACCGCAGAACAAAAGCCCTCGGTTAGCGCCGCCTCGACTACCGCTGATGTCATAAGCGGCTGTAGGGCGTCGAACCGTTGCTGAATATCAGACACGGCAAGCCCAAGGTAGGCGTTCGCCGCGCGTGTGCCGTTTTTATCAGAAAGATGCCCCACCACGCCTAGAAGGTCCGCGAAGTACATCTCGGCTTCGAAGGAGGTGCAGGCCTGCCTGGCCGAAATCTGGGCGACTGCGCTTCCGCGAGGATCAGGCAGCACGAGCACCTTGGTTCGCGTAATGAGGCCAGCCAGCCCCTTTCTTCCCTTCAGCTCGACTACGACGGTCGGATAGGCGGAAAGGTCTTGCAATTGGCGGATGGCAGCGCGGCGTTCACCAACATTGCTCTCGAGTACCAGCAAAAATTGGTCGTCAGGTTGGAGCCCCGTTCCGTCCCACATTTTTCTGACGAAGGCTGCCACTGAGCGAGCTGAAAACGGTCCCATGTGGTCGCGTCGCGACTTGACCTGTGCGAGCGTTCTCGCGTTGGCCGTCCGGAGCTCAAGATCGTCGCCGCCTTCAGGTACGACGCTGCCGTATCCAAACTGGCCTACAAAGCCTTCCACTGCAAGGCTTGCCGCGACCGCATCCTGATATCGGAATCCACGTCCCGCATGAGAGCCAGCTCTTGTCGCCATACCAAATCTCCCTTTTCGATGGCTAAACAAATTCGTCGCGCGCTCGTTCCAAGCGGCTGCTGGAGGACGATATTTCGTTAGAACGTCCCCCTTGAAACTGCAAGTTCCGGAACAGGGGGCGCGAGGAACATGACGTCTTATAGCTCCTCATGGAGCGATAATCTACACTGCGAGCCGGCTCCATTTGCTCATGTGAAGAGTTGAACGGTAGTTTACAGGCGGCTAGTTTGAACAGATGAGAGGCTGCTCCCGCTGCAACGTAGATGTCAGCAACCTAAGGATGAACACCATTACGGGTCGAAAAAGGCCTCTCGTGACTGCCACTATTCGCTGTTGTCTGCATGGTCTTGCGCACGAATGAGATTGGTCAAGCCCGATTCAACCGCTGGTGAGCATGAATGCAAATGACCAGTCAGGCCTAATGCAAATGGGTGGTCAAGTGGAGCTCAATTTCACCGCTTGCTAAGTGTTGCGGGCCGCAACACTTCAGGTCGGGCCAAAGCAGGACGCGGCTTGCTAGCTGTTGCGGGCCGCAACACCCCAGCTCGGGCCAGAGCTGGATGCTGCTTGCCAAGGTGTTGCGGCCCGCAACACCCGCTTGCCCCCCGTGTCGGCCTGCTTTGATGCGCAGCGCAATTGATGGCTCGAAGCGTCGTCACTGTGCATTCGGCCTTCCAAACCTGAGTTGACTGATCATTGCGCTGATCTCATGTTGTGCCGCCGCAATGGCCTCCGGAGTCCTTGCGCTGGCTGGCGTAGGCATCGGTTCATGTGTAGTTGAGCCGTTAACGACATCGGGCCGGTTATCCGGTCTGACGTCAAGTTTTGCCCGGGGCCGCTCTCCAGACGCGGTCGCCTGGTCAGGCGTCCATGTACTGTTGAAATCCCCACGAACGGCGCTGGATACAAGGGTCAGCAAATACCCCAGTGGATTCCTGAGCGATCCGCTTTCCATTCGGTGCACCCATTGCTTGAGCAGGGCCGGCTTCAACTCAGGCGGGACTTTCTGCAGCGCCTCCAACGCATTTTGCTTCTGATCTGGCGGCAGCCGGTGCACAGCTTGTAGAACTCCAGCGCTGACATCGCTCTCTGCGGGCGGTACATGTACAGAGCTTTTACAAACATCTTGGTATGTATTTGTATACGTACTATATGAGTTCGGATTCCGAACTGAGACCGAACTCTGCGGATTCAGACTGAGTTCGGATTCCGAACTCTGCAAGCCACTTTCCATGAAGCACGAGTTCGGACTGGGTTCGGAGTCCGAACTCAGTGGAGACTGAGTAGCCGTTTGCTGAGTTCGGATGCCGAACTCTGTGGCTTGGTGGGCTATATGCTTCTTCGCGATTGGTGCAAGGCGTTGAGAGCTGAGCCGATCTACGAGTTTATCGAGGCGTGTCGGCAAGCGTTCGCCCACGTCAGGATCCGCAGCAAACTCATTCCAGGCGATCTCTGCCACTTCGCGAATCGCTTTGTTCGGGTGCTGCATCGACTGGTTGAGCAACTGCAGGTAATCCTTGTCCAGCTCAATGGCTTCTGCGGGTGATACCGGTTCGTCGTGAAGCAGATAGACGTTTCCTTGCACCTGTCCGCTCAGGTCGTTGCGAAGACGCCGTCCCAAACTGAGCCACCGCGTTAGCCGCAAGGTTGCCAGTGACTTGGAAATGGTTTCCCTTGATGCCGCCTTGCCGGGCTGCATGCCCAGGTAGGGGCGCAGTTGGTCATAGGTCGGGAATGCTGTGACACCGTCTCCGTTGATCAGCATCCGGAACACCTGCCATGTGTTTCTCTCTAGAGGGGTTAATCGATCATCAAGCAGGAGGCGTCGCGGCACGGCCTCATGAGGGTTTCCGCTGAAAATAATCCCCGCATAAGCGGGCGTTCCGGCAAGCGAGCGCGGCGCTGACTCTTTCTTGTGAAGCAGATGGGCCTCAAGTTGCCCTGAAGCCGAGTCCAAAAGAGCAGCCAATGGAAATCGTGAGAGCTTCATGGTTCGGGGTCACCTTCCGTTGGCGACGACTTACCGGGTTTGCGCTGAGCCAAGTTCGTCCCGGCCGAATTCCTTGGCAGTTGACCGTGTCCCAGAGGAGGAGGGTACAAGCCGTCTCTTAGCCAGCTTTGGATTCGATGCCAGATGACCGCAAGGCTAAGAGGCTCAGGCGCATCCTCGGTAACCACGTTCTCGGGCGATTTCATCTCTTCTGCCACCAGCATGGCGATGTCCAGCATCGCGACGCTGTCAGTTAGGCTGACCTGATGCTCTTTCATCAGGTGGGTCCATCGGTACCAGAGATCGGCGTCGGTCTCTTCGCTGAACTCTCTCCAACGACCCCTGCGCGCCGTAATTCCCATCATCAACCGCTGCAGGGCCACGTCCTGAGGCGAGAGCCCGAAGAACTGTTGCAGCATATGGGTGGTTGCGCCAAGCCGGAGTGCTCGCTCAATCATGCGCACCTCCCCGTCAGAGCGTTGCGCACTGTTGAGAATCTTCTTCACCATCTCGCCGTCGATCGTCACGTTGCACCATGAAACCGGCGTATTTAGCAAAAGGCTCAACGCTGATGGTTGCTGGAGCTGAGCCAGAACCTCGGGCTCCAGGCCCATCTCGAAACATCGCCGCAACTGGCCGTTGCGCACGTTGTGCAGTACCTGAGAAAGAATGGCTTCATTGATAGGTGTCTTGGACATAACGGGTCCTCCCTGGCATGAGCGGCTGTCAGTCAGAAACTGACGCAGCGGCTTCTCCAAGAGATGTGATTTCGAGGTCAATCAAGCGTCTGGCCAAGCGGATGATGCGGAAGAGTTTGACCAGGGCGCCGTCGCTCAACCTCCCTGCGTGGTCGGGGACGCCGTCCTTTGCCGCTGGCTGTCCCAGCAGCAGCTGGCCTAATCCGGCTGCGAACTCAAATTCGGAGAGGGCATCCTTGGGCATCTCAGGCTGCTGCTGAATCATGTTCAGTGCGATAGCGATCGAGCCGCTTAGGGACTGGAGCAGCGTCAGGCAGTGTTGGGCTGTCGCGTTCACTTCTGCCTCGTCGACGGGATGCCGGTAGCTGAAACCGATGCCGCCTTCGATCCCGTAAATCTCTCCCGGCGCGTTGACGGACGCTGCGACTTCACGAGCAAGCTGGGCTATGTGAAGTCGCAGTTCGTCGGGGGTATCGATTTCGCGCTCTATGTACCAAAGGTCCGAGATCGGATGCAGGCCGCCCGCCTGGACGGGAATCGATACCAGCGCATTGGCGGCGAAGTCTGGTAGCTGCTCTCCATCTATCGAAGCGAGTTGCTGTCTCACCTGCTGAACCCGGGAGGAGGTCGTCACCGGGCTTGCGATATGGCCCTCCAGTCGGGCTTGAGTTTCCGCCTGGCTGAGCGTCGTCGATTGAGGGCCGTCGGATGAGGGGGCTTCAATGGTTCTGGAGGATGGTTGGGCATCCGGGTGGGAATGCGCCGCTAATGGCAGGGGTTTGGCGGGCTCGCTATCGACATCAGCGATGCCGGGGGCAGGCTCTGCTATGGGTGGCAGTACAAGCGCGCCCGGCGGCATATCAGCCACGGAGGTTGATCGACGAAGCTGGTCCTGATTTTGCGTAATTTCCAGCAGCACTGCTTCGTAACCGAGGCCCAATGGTCCTTTTATCTGGTGAATCAGCTCGTCCTGAAATCGCTGCAGCAGAAACTCGTCAGCTTCGCCTTCGAACTGTGCAAGCACGTCTTGGAACAGCTGGTCGAAGTCCAATGGCTGCTCCAGTCCATCGGAGTGATGCTCCCAGCACTGCCGGCTGGTCTTGCGCAGGGCCAGCACTTTCGTTATTCGATCTATCCCTAAACCTGAATACAAAAGCCCTGGTACAGCAGGCAAGAGGTAGCGGATAGTGTCCTGCATCCGGCTCAAGTGAGAGGCTGATACAGGGTAGCCATCGGACTTCAGCAGGCGAGAGAGCTCCCTCAGCGAGACCTTCTCCCCAGCGTCCGCCTCGTACAGCTGGCGCGCCTTATCCACGCCGATGGCCCGCTCGACAAAGAGAAGTTGCCCCTGCAGATCGTTCTCTGCCAAGTGGCCCGTCAGAGAAATGATCTCCCCACGCAAAGCATCCCATGGACGGAATAGCGTGTGAAACCGGAAGTACTTGTCATCTCCGGTCTCTCTGTAGAGCTCGTTGAGGATCGCGAGTCGGGTGTTCCCACCATTCCTTATGCGGAACTTGTCTTCACCCGGCCGTCGTGTGACGGGAGGCGGGGTATCGAGGCCGCGATGGCGGATCGATTCTTTGAGCTCGTCGTATTTCGGATTGCGCGTGGTGCGAGGGTTGGTGTCCCAAGGCAGCGCTTCATCCAAAGTCAGGACCATGGAAGTGTCGACGATCGGATCGCTCATTCGCTGGGCTGCGGGGGCCCGCTGTTCAAATGACGGCTTAAGCAGTTGATCCTTCATGCTCGCTACGGAGTGCTTCATGTCTTGGCTCCCGAGCTGGCTTGCGGTTGAGAATCCCCTAGCAGTTGGTCGATGACTCGAGTCGCTCGCTCCAAAGCGGACTGCAGTTCCTCAATGTGCTCCAGGCGATGGAGGATTTCCGAGTTCATCGAACGCGCGTTGGTGCGCGCCACGTCAGCGATTCGGCTTCTCATGCCGGCGGGGAGACGGATGACGAACTTTTCTTCGTTGCGGCGCAGGGGCTGATTATTCATTTTGGTCTCCAGTATGTGTTGGCAGGATCTGGCCGCAGCGGGTTGAAAGGCAGGGGGCTTCCTCACAACCGATAAATTCCGCAAATGGCACTTGGCTCTGTCTGTCGATAAAAGAGATATACGGCGCGGATTCGCCGTCGGTTTCCCACAGTGAGAGGTTGATGCGGGCAGCCATCCGTAAGCGATTCAGGTCGAGCTGCAGCGAGGGGATCACCTCAAGCTCCCGCGTCACGGCGAAGCCGTTGCGGAGTTGCAAAACGGCGATGTACAAATATTCCGTCATGCCTAGCGAGCAATGCGCGACCAATAGGTGGCCTTGCTGGAAGGGTTTGGATTTCGATAGCAAGTTGCTCAGACGATGAATCGACGCCTGGCTGAACCCTGCAAGGTCAATGTCGCCGTCGACGTACTCCTGGAGCCATCGACTCAGCGGATAAGTGTTTTGGTCTGACCTGAAGAAGCCCCACGCCTTAGCGGAGTCGTCACAGCGTTTGTGAAAATCACTAACCATTCGGCTAACGACGTTTGATTCTGGGAGCACGCAATCGCGCAGGTAGAGTTGCGTACTCGCCCCTTCCGCGCTCTTTTCGAAGCAGTGAATGATGCAGTTACGAATAGGCATCAGCTGCCTCCTGTCCAAACGGACGCTGATCGCGATCTGCACGACGCAGCCGCGCTTTGGCGTTCAAGTCAACGTGATGAGCGCTCGGTGCGGAAGATGTGAAGATCGAGGGCATTCCCGGCTTGGTGAATCTGATGTGGCCACCTTGAGTGCGGGACACCTTCCATCCATGTGAAAGGGCGAAGTCTGTTAGCAGACGAATGCCATGCCTGGCTGACCTGACGATCTTGCTCATTCGCCATCCCTCTTTTGATGGAGTGCATTTCCAGACTGCACCGCGACAATCTCCGGTTCAGACTCGGGGAATTTGGTCTCAAGCTCGGACAGGAAGTAGCCCAGCGCCTCGCGCGAGCCGGAAAGGCGGAACACCACCGTGCAATGCTGCACATCTGCCTCCAGCAGTTTCTCGATCTGGTAGCTGCCGCACGTGCGGCACTGCAGCACTTCTGCTTCGCCAAGGGCTGATTCAGGTACCGGCACGCAATGGCGGACTTGATCCAGCTGAAAGTGCGCATCGCAATTGCTGCACCAGTGAGTGATGGGGTGAGTGGACTGGCTGGTCATGCGCAGGCTCCTTGCCATGTGCTCGCGCTCAGGTTCGCGAAACGGGTTTGACTTGGGATGAATGCAGTTCGAACTGCGCCAGTGGGACCATTGCGCTGCTTACCAATGATGAGTTCGGCGATGCCCGCAGATTCGGATTGGGCGTTGTAGACCTCGTCGCGGTACACAAACATGATCACGTCGGCGTCCTGCTCGATGGCGCCGCTGTCACGCAGATCCGCGTTAATGGGTCGTTTATTCTGGCGCTGCTCCAGCGCTCGATTGAGTTGCGAAAGCGCGATGACCGGACAGTCCATTTCTTTAGCCAGCGCTTTCAGTGACCGGGAAATGGTGCTGATCTCGTTGGCCCGGTTTTCTTGTCCGGGACAATTCATCAGTTGCAAGTAATCGATCATGATCAGAGACGGATGCCCGTGTTTACGTGCAGCTCGCCGGGACTTGGCCCTCAATGTGGCAGGCGTCAGGCCGGAGGCGTCGTCGATGACCAAGCGGTCCCCGTAGTCATTCATCCTGGCGACGGCTGAAGCGAGCTTCGGCCAGTCTGCATCTTCGAGATCACCCTTGAGCAGCCTGCGCAGATCCAGCTGGCCGAGAACCGCGAGCAGGCGATAGATCAGCGCCTTGGCTGGCATCTCCAGGCTGAACACCTGTACCGATCTGGACTTTTCTCCCTGCAGCGCTGCGTCAACGAAGTTGAGCGCCAGTGCCGTTTTCCCCATGGAGGGACGTGCGGCAAGGATGATCAGATCTGCCGGCTGCCAACCGGTGGTCATCTCGTCCAGGTCAGTCAGGCCGGACGGAAGTCCGGTCAGGGTCTCGTTGCTGTTGAAGCGCTGGTCGATCTCCCCGATGACCTTGGTCAGTTGCTGGTTGAGATCGATGAACTCCGCTGTGGTCTTGTCCTGCCCCAGCGCGAACAACTGCTGTTCGATCGACTCTTGCACCTCGCTGGCGATGGCCTGTTGGTCAGCCGCCTCACGTGAGCACTGGAAGCCTACCGAGATCAGCCGCCTGAGGTGGGAGCGGTTGCGAACGATGTGGGCGTAATGTTCGATGTTGGCGACTGAGGGCGTGTTCTTCGCCAGCTCGCCCAAGTAGGCCAGACCTCCCGTCGCGCCGGGTTCTGCCAAGGCATCGTTGACTGTGACGACGTCGAACGGAATGGCCTGGCTCGCCAAACCGGCAATGGTGCGGAAGATCAGCCGGTGCTCTTGCTTAAAGAAGTCCTCGTCAGTCAGTTGATCTGCGATCAGGTCCCAGGCGTTGTTGTCGAGCATCAGCCCGCCGAGCACGCCTTGTTCAGCTTCGACGGAGTAGGGTGGTGCAATGTCGAGCAGGCTCATTTACCACCCCCTAAACCCAGCGCCCCTTGACCTCGCTGCTCCACCGCGCGGTGAAGATTCGCTTTGGCCCCCTGATCCCAGCCGGCAATCACCGACCCCGCGTCGCGACCTTTGGCCTCTAAAGGCTCGATGGTCAATTCCTTCAGGTTGGGGTGATGCATGCCCAGATACGCAACGATCTCACCACGAGTGGATTCGTCCAGGCCTCCGGCGAATTGAGCGACTTTGTAGGAAATCGCGTTTAGCCAGCCCTCCGTGAAAAGCTGACCCCGGCGCCGTTTCGTTTTGAGCTTGCAGCGTTTTTGCTGGGCGACATGGCTGCGGCGTGCGGCAACGAGTTGGTGATGCAGGGCCGAGTAGGCATACGCCGCCAGTGCGGGAGCGATTCCCTTCCCGAGGAACTTGAACGACCATCCGCTCGTGAGATGAAAGTAAGCCAGATGGCTGCAATCGAAGGCCGTGGCGCACGTAGACGCCAATGAATGCAGCCAGTTTTGCGGAGACCGACGCGTGTGGGTGACCACGCTGGCCTCATCGACCAAATGAGCTTTAATCTCCGCGCCTTCGAGGTTGTATTGCTTCATCAGATTGCGCGCTTGTCTGAGCGCCGTTTCGACCTCATTGGGTGATGCACCCCGGGAGTTGGCCAATGCCATGAGCTTGGCGATTTTGCTGAGGACCTTCTGCTTGTCCATCATTTGCCGGTCCTCCGTAGTTGGGCATCTGAAAGCACTGCGGCCCAAAGGCGTAACGTCTCGACTTCATAGGGCGCCTCCAGCCCGGTGTCGCGAGCCTTCTGAACCTCCATCTGCAACTTGTTGAAGCGCTCCTGTACGCTTTTGCCGTCATCAGTCGCCAGATACAGCTCAACTTCCTCCCGCAGCTCGCTCCCGAAAGCCTCGACCTTGTTCTCCCAGTAATTCTTTTGACCGTTGTAAAAATGCGACTTGGGCGGGCAGGTGACGTAGTTCCGAAGCCGCAGTGACATTTCGACTGGCGTGTAAAACGGCTGAAAGCAGCCTGCGCGGCTGTGGACCAGCACAAGTCTGATGATCTCCAGTTTCTGGTCGAGGGTTGCCCTGAGCAGAGGGTACGTCGACGCCACAAGCCTTTTGGCTTCGCGTTCGCGCTGTTTCTGAAGCGTCTTGGCCGACACCTCGGTCCGATGACGTTTTTCTTTTGCGTGCTCAATGTTGAGCCCCACTGATTCAATCAGTTTGGCTGCGTCATGCAGGAGTTGAACCTGATCGGCGCTCAGCGTTTTTCCTAGGCGTCCGAGCAGGGAGTACCCGCCGGCGGTTAAGCTCTGTATTTCCCGAGCCGTCGTTGTGAGCTTCGTCTGCAGCTTGCGCAGCTGCTGAGCGCTTTGGTACTTGCCGAGCTCCAGCACCACGTCTGCGCTGATATTGGCAGGCTGGGTAATTAAAGGATTTGCCATGTCATTGGCCTCCCTTCACGCGTGACTCGATAACGGTCTCGGTCATTGCTTCGAAGCGATCACGCCACTCGGGAAAGAGCTCCATGGCGAGCTGACGAACAATCGCCAAGGCTGCAGGCGACTTGCGATTGGAGGGCTGCCGATACTCCAGACGATGCGCCGGCACTCCCAGGGAGGCGGCGTTTCGAAAAACCACGGCCGCTGGGATGGTGTTGTCCAAGACGCTGATCTGCGAGTTGTCGTAGAAAATCTCCCGCACCGACTGCTCGATCATCTGCGCATCGACGGTCAGATCCAGGTTGTTGATGACGATCTTTACGGGCGGGATGGTCATGCCGAGACGCTCATAGGCGCGAAGCCCGTCCAGCATTTGCATGGTGCCCCGACTGAATTCCCGGGCCGCGAGCATATTTGGGAGAAGGGGGGAAACAACCAGGTCAGATGCCAGTACAACCATCTCCAACATCGCCGAGCGAGCACCTTGAGTGTCGATCAGCACCAAGTCGAAATGATCTTTGAAGGCTGGCATCAGGTTTGCCAACCGTAGGCGTCCATCGGGAGCCTGGAGGAGCAGGGTGTTCAGTTGGTTGTTGACGTCGTTTGAGATGACCAGCGAGAGATTCGGAATCGTGGTGCTGGAAATGATACGGAGCGGGTCAGTCGCATTTAGCGCGAGTAGCTCGTAGATCCCACCCTGCGCCTCTTCCACCAGTTGGTAGTACGAGGACAGCGAAGGCTGCGCCGGGTCCAGATCGATGAGAAGGGTTCGAAGCCCGGCGTCGGCGCACAATGCGCCAAGATTGGCCTCGACGGTGGTTTTTCCAACGCCGCCTTTGGTCGAAACGACCGAAGTGATTTTCATTTTTTGGAGCCTCTAATGTGGATTCATTAGAGGCTGCGGTGCCACTGCCTTGCGGGAGCATCTAGAGATTCGGCGTCCAATTGTCTTTTAACCAATTGGTCGTAGGTTCGAATCCCACACGACCCACCATTTTGAAAATCTGGAAGGCCCACGTAAGTGAGGATTTCCAGGTTTTTTTTTGCCTGTAAGGCAGTGGTGACGTGGGTCTGAGCAACAGATCAAGCCTTCGCCGAACGTACAGACATGCAGCCGTCTGGCGCGAACCTTAGTTTCGAGTTGATGTGATGTCGATATTGATCACGGCAATCGAATGGACGAGCGAGCATCGCTTTGTCAACGAAAGCGGCCGGTCTGAGGCAAAGAAAATAGTAATGGATTGCTGTTCAAATCAGCCGAACATCCCCTGTTAGTCGGAGGGGAAATGATGTCCAGGGCATAAAACGCTGTAGGCACCGAGAGAGTGCCTGGCGAGGGAGGTGAGATTTTGCGACTCGCTTATCTCTAAATGCTTAAGTGCTTCCGATCCAGCGATAGCTTCAGGCGGCGCCAGTAGCTCTGGTAGAGCCAGCAGAGCCTGAGTCAGCGGAATCGAGCCATGCTCGTCGACCCGTTTCTCGAATGTAATCGCCCCCTGACACGTTGAATAGCTGTTCCTTCGGCTCAAATCCTATTTCACGGGCGGCCTCAAGCAGACGAAATATGTGCGGCTCCAGACCCGGCATGATGGGGATGGAGAATGCCGAGGAGTTTCATGGTCACTCGGGGCATATTTTCGCTTGGGCATTCACGTACCAACCCATGGACGAGGAGTAACGCTGTGTACCTGAATGACCCAGTCTTCGAACCCAGGTCGCAACAGTGAGAGGTACAGTGGGTGAGGTTGGGATGCGACCAGCACCCCGCGCAAAAGCTCGGCACACCTAACACCCCACCGGCATATGGCATCATGCATGCTCTTGCTGTGAAGAGCGTAATTCGGCCATGGCAGCTTCGCCCTAATCCAAACGTTTTTCTGCGAGAAAACTGGACACCAAATCTGCGATCTGCACATTGTTCAAATCAGACATAGGGAAGTGTGTATTTCCCTTGATGCCGATCTCCGGCAAGTGAATCAATGTGACGTCGCCCCCATGTTTATTGACGGTATCGCGCCATAGCCGAGCCATCTCCAGCCGGGCGCGCCAGCTGTCCTGGGCCGGAAGGTCGACGGCTTTTTCTGGAATGTTGTCGCCATAGATGACCAGGATCGGTATTCGAGTTAAAGCCGTGAACTGTGCCAACGGCACGGTCGTCCCCTGAACTGTGTCGAAAGCACTGGGAATCGGGGCCGGTACTTCATTTTCCGGGAAGACGAAGCTGCTGCCTGGCTCAAAAGCCACAATGGCCTTGACCTTGTCGTTCTTGATCGCAGTCAGCCATCCAGGCCCGCCACCTTGGGAGTGGGTGAATAAAATGCCGGGGCCGATCCTGTCGAATATCGCTGACACGCCATCGGAAACCACCGCCATGTCGAACGGCCCGGTATTCGGTGTCATCGCGCGGAAGAACTGCTCGCGGGTTTGTGCATCCTGCGCGACTTGCACGCCTTTGAAATAGTTCGGCCATAGGCCGATACGGAACTGGTTGAACCAGAGCTGCTCGTCAGGGACTGGCTTGACCGTCGCCTCGACCATGCTGCGCCCTGCATTGCCACGACGCGGTTGGTCGATCAGGTACACACCGAACTGACGGCGCAGAAAGATAGTCTGGAAACCTTCACGGCCGTCAGCCGTGGTTTCCCAAGTTTTGGAGAACTGGCCCGCGCCGTGCCACATGACGATAGGCAGTTTTCGCGCGTTCACGGGGATCTGGTAGAACGTGTAGGCGTGATCGCCATGATAGGTTTGGCCATCGGGCATCATGGGTTTGCGTGGATTGAAGACACCCGGAGCTGTTGCCATCGTCCCTCCAGCCGTGAAGCTGCCTTGCTGCTCAATCATCAGCGGCGCGAGGCCACTTGATTCTCTTGAATGGCTGGCGCAGGCGCTCAGCAAGCTCATCAGAGCAACGGCCATTAGGCGTTTTCCAATATTCATCTTCAATCTCCTGACGTCGCGAGTGCTTGTGTGAGGGCGGTGCTTGCACGTTTTCCGTCGCGTTCATCTGCTTGCGTCGACAAAACCTCAGTCAGCTGGCGCAGTTGTTTCCCCGCCGTACTGCGCGTCTGAAACCTTGTCCATCCAGGTGACTGTCGTTCCGTTTTCGGCTTCAGCAATCGCGATGTGGGTCATGCCATTTGTGGCAGTCGCCCCGTGCCAGTGACGTTTGTGCGGTGGAATCCACACGACGTCCCCTGGGCGAATTTCCTGACGCGGGCCGCCTTCTTGCTGCACGTAGCCGACGCCTGCGGTGACAATGAGTGTCTGCCCAAGTGGGTGGGTGTGCCAAGCCGTGCGAGCGCCCGGCTCAAATGTCACGGTGCCGCCGCCAACGCGCGCGGGGAGATCGCCCTTAAACAGGCTGTCAACCCGAACCGAGCCTGTGAAGTATTCCTCAGGCCCTTTCGTCGAAGGTTGAGAGCCAGCAGTACTGATCCGGATTTCGTTGGAGGGCTCTGCACAGGTTTCACCGGCGAGAAGCGATAAAGCCACCAGAGGAGCAATTATGGGTTTCATCAAAGGGGAACCTTCAGGGTATCAGCTTGGGCGGATTGCCCTTGCGTCGAACAGTGGAAGAGGGCTTCAGAGCCCGGTCATCCTCATCGCAGGCTCAGGAAGCCGATCACCCTGCACCTGAATGCGGGACACCTGAACGTTGATCAAGCACAGATCTGCATTGCTAAGTTCCAGCTCAACCGCACCCAGATTCTCATCCAGACGATGCTGCTTTGTGGTCCCAGGTATCGGAACAATCCACGGCTGTTGCGCCAGCAACCAAGCCAAGGCGACCTGTGCCGGCGTGGCGTTCTTGCGCTGCGCGACGGTCTTGACGATCTCGACCAGTGCCAGATTTGCCTTGCGCGCCTCGGGAGAGAAGCGCGGAACTAAATTGCGGAAGTCGGAGGCGTCAAATTGCGTGTTTTCGTCGATCTGGCCGGTGAGAAAACCCGCGCCAAGCGGGCTGAAGGGGACAAAACCAATGCCCAGTTCTTTCAACGCGGGCAGCAGCTCGTGCTCTGGGCCACGCCAGAACAACGAGTATTCGCTCTGTACCGCTGTCACTTGCTGAATCGCATGGGCTCGACGAATGGTTTGCACGCCTGCCTCAGACAAGCCGAAGTGCTTCACCTTGCCCTCGGCGATCAGGTCTTTGACAGTACCGGCGACATCTTCGATGGGTACGTTGGGATCGACGCGATGCTGGTAGAACAGATCGATGCGATCAGTACGCAGACGCTTCAGGGAAGCCTCTGCGACGGCGCGGATATGCTCGGGGCGACTGTTGGTGCCGCCGCCGCGCTGACCGGAAATCAGATCGATATCGAAGCCGAATTTGGTCGCAATGACTACCTGATCGCGAATGGGTTGCAGGGCTTCGCCCAGCAACGCTTCATTGCTGAAAGGACCGTAGGCTTCAGCGGTGTCGAAGAGGGTTACCCCCTTCTCATGGGCGTGGCGAATCAGCTGGATCATGTTCTGTTTATCAGCGGCTGGCCCGTAGGCCGAGGTCATGCTCATGCATCCAAGGCCCAGAGCGGACACTTCCAGGCCGTTGCCCAGCGTGCGGGTTTTCATCAGTGACTCCAAATCAAGAAGATGGTTGGGGACGTGATTGAGCCTGCGACTCATCAGCCCGAGACGTGGCTTTCGCCAAGCCAGGCTGTCACGCGCTCCATGGTTTTGCGTTCCTGCTCACCTTCCATGACGAAACCGTCTGCGAGCTTTGCGCGGGGCGCATGTTTTTTGAGAACACTGCGGCTATCGCCCAGGCCGTAACCGCCGTGAGTCATGAAGGGAATAATGGTTTTGCCAGTCAGGTCGTGAGTTTTCAGAAACGAGCGCACTACCGGCGGAGCGGTTTGACCCCAGATGGGAAAGCCCAGGTATACGCTGTCGTAATCCGCCAGATCCCCAATCCTGGCCTCCAGCGCAGGCTCAAAACCGCTATCGCGCTCCTCTCTGGCCTGTTCCACGGTCTCCAGATAATCCTCGGGGTAGGGCGTTGACGGCCTGATCTCAAAAAGGTCCGCTTGAAGACCCCTCTGGATAAGTCCGGCGATCACGCGGGTGTTGCCGGAGCGGGAGAAGTACACCACCAGGATGCGAGAGCCCGAACGCGTTCGTTCGCCCGCGGTTGATGCATTGCCGAGCGCCATCAACGGTGCGCTGGCAGCGACGGCCAGTGCACTGGCCAACACCGTGCGACGGGTCATGCAATCCGAGTTCATCGCTCAGGCCTCGTTTGGGAAATCAGTGCTGTAGCTGGCAGCTTCCCACTCGGCGATTTCCGCGAGTTGGCGATTCAGCGCTTGAGACACGATCCTTGCAGCATCACTGCCCAGCAACAGACGTTGTGGCAATGACTCTTTGGTTAGCGTATCCACGATCAAGCGCGCCGCACGCTTCGGGTCACCAGGCTGAGTGCCGTGCATGCGGTCGTTCTCGGGGCGG
>Ga0247742_10000479_pt1 | contig 32368 bp, 28 predicted proteins | sample UWRJL208509C2_FD_180944 | JGI IMG/M metagenome (GOLD analysis project Ga0247742, IMG submission 180944) | Plant litter microbial communities from Arlington Agricultural Research Station in Wisconsin, United States - UWRJ-L208-509C-2 | ecosystem: Environmental > Terrestrial > Plant litter >...
GCTGACCTGCTCAGCGATGCCTACAGTGCCCGGCGCCGCGCGCAGATCGGCGAACAGGCCCAGCCGCCTGCGCCCGGCGATCCCCATGCCAGCGGCACGGTGTACCTGGCCTGCGCCGATGCGCAGGGCAACATGGTGTCGTTCATCCAGAGCAACTACCACGGCTTCGGCTCCGGGGTGGTGCTGCCCGACAGTGGCATCGCCTTGCAGAATCGCGGCCAGGAATTCAGTCTCGATCCAGCCCACGCCAACTGCCTGGCACCGGGCAAGAAGACGTTTCACACCATCATTCCCGGGTTCCTTAGCCAGGGCGGCGAAGCGCTCGGTCCGTTCGGGGTGATGGGCGGCTACATGCAACCCCAGGGGCATGTGCAGATGGTCATGAACCTGGTGGATTTCGGCCTCAACCCACAAGCGGCGCTGGACGCTCCGCGCTGGCAATGGCTGGGCGAAATGAAGGTCGGCATCGAGCAGGGCGCCTCCCGCGACCTGGCCAACGCCCTGGCCCGGCGCGGGCATCAGGTGCAGATCGCCAATGACCTGACCGACTATGGTCGCGGCCAGATCATTCTGCGTGACCCGGTGAGCGGTGTGTTGTGCGGCGGCACCGAACCGCGGGCCGACTCCCACATCGCCGTGTGGTGACGACCCTTTCCCCTGTTGGCGCGAGCGCGCTCGCGATGGATGTCAAGGATACTGCGGGGCGTCGGCCCCCAGGTCGTTCCTGGTTCCATCGCGAGCCTTACAGCTTGACCGGCTGCCCCTACGGGGCGTTTCGGCTGTGCCGATAGTCGCTGACCGATTCGTACACCGCCTTGCGCAGTCGGTTGATCCCGCCGATCGGCCGATGCGCCTCGAGGCCGAACCACGGGTTGAACGACAGGTTGTCGCATTGCAGGTTCTGCGCCGGGGTATCGAAGTCCTGGGCGGGCAGGGTGATGCGGGCCACGGTTTCGAAAGGCGCATCCTGTTCGCGCCACTCGATGCTGGTGTCTTCGATCGGCATGAACCGGTTCGCGTCCTGGCGCTGGATCTGCAAGACAAAACACGCCGGTATCCGGTCGGTGGACAGTTGCTGAATCAGGGCGCTGCGCAGGAAGTTCGGCAGGTCCTGATTCTGCCTGGGCAAGGTGTAGGCCGGGCAGTTATCCGGATCCGGCATGACCCTGAACTTGGCGTTGGCCTCGCCGAACTTGTAGGGCGACACGGAAAAGTAGGTGGTCCGGGTCGGGCTTTGCGGCGGCGCAGACAGCGTTGCCAGGGCAATGAACAAATGGCGGATTTGCCAGCTGCGCGGATCCCAGCCAGGGAAAAACGCCATGACCTTTTTGCCGTCGGCCTGTGCCGCGACATTCTGACGGTATTCGGCGACGTTGCTGACAAAGAAGTTCGGGTGGCTGAACATCACGAAATCCTGCTCGTGCAGGTCTTGTCGGTTGGCCAGCAGTTGTTTGCCTGGAACATCGTGCAGTTTGATCGCCATGCCCCGGGCATCGCGGATGCTGTCGAACTGCGGATAGGCGTTGCCGTTGGACAGGCGCAGGGTGGCTTGCCAGCGTTTGCCTGGTTCGCTGAAAACGCCGCGCCGAAGCTCCTGCGCCAGCTCCGGCAACACCTGGACTTCGGCCTTCACGCAGCCATGGGCCTTGGCGTGGGCGTCACGCAGGTAACGGGTGCCTTCGCGGTGCTGATCGACAATGCGCACGGCGGTCTGGATCACGTCCTGGGTCATGGCGGCTTCGCCGTCCGGGATCTGCTCCAGCGCCGACACCGGCCCGCGGTGCTGCCAGGCAAACCAGGCGCTGGCCAGTGCCCAGCCGAGCAGGCCGATGCCCAGTGCAATCAGCAGGATCTTGCCGAGCAGGCGCCCCAACCACAGCCAGAGCCTGGCCAGCAGCGGCAGTTCCTTTTTGAAGGTGGTCATGATCATGGCAATTGTTTCTCCAGCGGGCCGCCCAGCACTTTCAGGTACTCCAGCAGCGCCCAGCGTTCTTCGGGTTGCAGCAGCCGGCCAATGACGCCATTGCGGCGTTCGCCGGCGCGGAATTCATGGCCGCTGTTGCGGTTGCCGGTGATCCGCGTATCGAACAGGAAACCGTTGGTGAAGGCTTCGGTGCGATAGCCCAGGTGGCGCGGGTCATACTCGAACGTGCCTCGATAGAACGTGGTGGCGCGTTCATCCTGGGGCGACAGCAATTGATAAATACTCGGCACCGAGCCGTTGTGCAGGAATGGCGCCGTGGCCCAGACGCCCGCCAGAGGCCGGGCTTTGTAGGCGACTTTTTCCCGCACGCCGATCGGCAGGCCGAAGCCGTCGAATTGCGGCTTCTCCTGCGCGGTGATGTTGGCTTCGCGGTAGGCGCGGTTCTCGACGAATGCCGTCACGTAGGCCAGGCCCTTGGCCACCGACAGCTGGCTGAGGTCCAGCGGCTCCTTGGGTTTGGGGTGCAGTTTGACCTCCATGTTCTGCAGTTCGGCCGGGTCCCATTGCAGCGCGGTCAGGTCGAAACGGTGGTTGGCGATGTTGTTGGCGGCCGTCGGATCGGTGCCGATGATCTCGACGGGCAGCATGTGCAAATGCTGGACCCAGCGCTCACCCTCCTGGGTCACCTTCGGCACGTGGCAACCGGCGCAGTGTTCGGCGAACAGCACCCGGCCCCTGGCGGCCAACGGTTTGTCGATGGCACCGAGCAGTTCCTCCGGCCAGGCCGGTGGCTTGAGTCGTTGCAGGGTTTCCTCGATCAGGTGCAGGTCGCGCACCCGCACGCTGGAGGGGTATCGGTCCTCGCCCCTGAGCGGCTGCCGGTTCTCGTCGAAGAAATTCAGGGTCGCGCCTACGCCCAGGGCTTCGCCGATATTGCGCGCCATGGGCTGTTGCGCCGAGCCATTCCACTGCACCCAGTCGAAGGTCCACATGTCCCACAGCTGGGGGTAGTCGACCGGCGCGTTGGCGACCCGGTAATTGCTCGGGGAAATCGCATCGCCGAAACTGGCATTGGCGATGCGCCCGAACGCGTCGGTGCGGCCAGGGCCTTCTTGCGTCGGATAGAGCCCGCGGTGGGTATCGTTCCAGGCGACCTTGAGGAACGTGTCCAGGGACTTTTTGAAGTCCTGGCGCAGTTGCTGATGTCGGGCGTCGTAGTCCGGGCCCAGCACGTTGCGGGCGAAACGTTCGAACTTCCAGGGGTTGTAGTAAGTCGAGGCCAGGCTGGCGACCAGGGCCTGTCCGAAACTGCCACCGCGTAGTGTAGGAACACTGGAGGGCAAGACGTGTTGCGCCGAGCCACCGTCGATGCGGATCGCCTGGCCGTTGAAACGCAGCTCGCCGGTGTGGCAGGCAGCACAGGTAATGTCGAGAAACTGATCCGGGCTGCCGGGGTTCTGATGACGGGCAAAGCCGACGGGCAGGTTGCCCGGATTGTTCGGCGTGGCTTTCTGGTCGGGATCGATCAGGAAGCCAAAACGTGCCAGGTACTCCGGCGCGGCGAAGCGTTGCTGCGAGAAGGGGAGTTCGAGCGCGGTGAACCAGTCATAGCGCAGGCCTTTGATTTGCGTGCCCTGGGGGGTGAAATAGTAAGTCTGGCGGTCGTTCGCGCTCCACTGCTCCAGGTAGTGCACCTGTTGCGCGGGTGTCCAGCCCGGCAGTTTCGGGTTGGCGACGTAATACAGGACCACCGCCAGGCCCAGGCCCAGCAGTGCCACGATCAGAATCAGCAATCGGTAGAAGAGGCGCAAGTTAACAATCCTTGTCGATTTATCGCTTCCTTATGCCTGAGCTGATAATTTGCGGCAAGTGGCCATTACGCCAGAGATGACGCAGGTCAGTTTGCGCCCGTGAGGTGCGGATGACAGAAGCTTCATCATTGGAATGCGTAAATGCGTTAAAACACCTGAACTTATCGGTAACATCCTGTTCTCATCCCGGTAGCCATTGGTCGTGGCCGCCTGATAAGCTCGCGGCTTTACTCGATTGCCCTTTTGGCATGAACAAGGAAATAGCATGAAACAGCATCGGTTGGCGGCGGCGGTGGCCCTGGTTAGCCTGGTACTTGCGGGTTGTGATTCGCAGACCAGCGTAGAGCTGAAAACCCCGGCGCAAAAAGCTTCCTACGGGATTGGCCTGAACATGGGCAAGAGCCTGGCTCAGGAAGGCATGGATGACCTGGACTCCAAGGCCGTAGCGCAAGGCATTGAAGATGCCGTCGGCAAGAAAGAACAGAAGCTGAAGGATGACGAGTTGGTCGAAGCGTTCGCCGCCCTGCAAAAGCGTGCTGAAGAACGTATGGCCAAAATGAGCGAAGAGTCGGCAGCCGCTGGCAAGAAATTCCTCGAAGACAACGCCAAGAAGCCTGGTATCACTACCACTGCTTCGGGCCTGCAATACGAAGTGGTCAAGAAAGCCGACGGCCCACAGCCTAAGCCGACTGACGTGGTCACGGTTCACTACACCGGCACCCTCACCAATGGCACTGTGTTCGACAGCTCCGTCGAGCGTGGCAGCCCGATCGATCTGCCGGTGAGCGGCGTGATCCCGGGTTGGGTCGAAGGCCTGCAACTGATGCACGTTGGCGAGAAGTACAAGCTGTACATTCCTAGCGACCTGGCTTACGGCGCGCAAAGCCCGAGCCCGGCGATTCCAGCCAACTCGGTGCTGGTATTCGACCTGGAACTGCTGGCGATCAAGGATCCAGCTAAAGAAGACGCAGCCGCCAAGTAATTGGCTGCCGCTGCACACACACAACGCCTCGCTTATGCGGGGCGTTGTTGCATCTGGGGTCCGCCCGTGGGAAAACAAAGCGAACCGACGTCCGAGGTTGAAGTCATAGCCAGTGAGGGCGCTGTGCTAGTCGTAGCGGGGCGCCAAGTCAATGAATTCTTGGGTTTTTTTATGTGAGTAAAAAACGCCCGATCTGAGCTGAGCCCTTGTGCAGCGGGGCTCTCAGCGGTGAAATGCAGCTCTGTTCACAAGGTTATCCACAATTTGTGTGGATAACATTTCAGCGGGGGAGAAAATGAAATCACCGTGGAGTTTCGCCCGATTCTTGCCTCTGGCTGGACGTCTGCTGGCGCGGGGACGTTTGCCTACCCTGTTGTTTGCCGTCGCCAGCAAGAGCGCCAGCCAGGGCGGGCGCTTGGGCAAGCTCAAGGACGATCTGCGCCTGTTGCAGGCCTTGTGCCTGGCCTACTGGCGCGGCGAGTACCGGGGGATCAGTCCCAAGGCACTGATTGCGGTGGTCGCCGGCCTGATGTACTTCGTCAGCCCGGTGGACGCCATCCCGGATTTCATTCCGGTGTTCGGCATGCTGGATGACATTGCCGTGTTGGCCTGGCTGATGAAAACCCTGGATAACGAACTCAATGCCTTCCGCGCCTGGCGCAATCGTCAGGCTCCCGAGAAGCTGGTCGTCGCTGAACGCCTGCCTGATACCCCCGAGCAACTTCAGTTGCAGGGCCCCAAGAAACATTGAGCCTGCCCGGCTTATCCACAGATTCATACCCCCGCGACCTTGGCCGCTGTTAGGATTACACTTCTAGGGAAAAGTGCTGACTCGCTAAGTGGTGTTGTCCTACGGGGTAGACATGGATATTCAAATAATTACACGCGATGGCGAGCCCGAATACGCGGTTCTGCCATGGGCTCAGTATCAAGCGCTAGTGAAAGCAGCAGGCCTCAACGAACCCGCGCCGCGACAGACCAGCGCGCCACGGGCGGCTTCTACCGACCAGGAACTCCCCGGTCTGGATCAACTCCGTCATTTGCGTGAAGGGAAGGGCATCGCCATCGAGGCGCTGGCCCGCACGGTAGGCATCAGCCCGTCATACCTGGCCTTGATTGAAAGTGGCGAGCGTCAACCCGACGCTGCGATTCGCCGCAGCCTGGCCTGGGAACTGACGGTGCCGGGTTGGAGGGATGAATCGTGAGCGTACGCATCAGTCGTCAGCATTGGGACGGTTTGCTGGGTGAACTGGATCAGGCGCGACGCCAGCGCCATTTATTGACTTACCGAGCGCTACTCGAACGCCTGCAACTGCCCAGCCCTGCCATGCAAACCCTGACCGCCGCGCTGGAGCATCTGGCGGCGCTGGATGCCCGTGCCGAGCAGCCACTGCGCAGTTCGTTGGTGATCAGCCAGGGCGCCAGTCGTCTGCCGCGCACCGGCTTCTTTGAATGCGTGGAGCGCCTCGGGCGTTTCTCCGGCCCGTCCGATGGCGTGGCCGCCGCTTCCTGGCATGCATCGGAAGTGGTGCGAGTGTTTGAATACGAATACCCGGAATCCGCAGAGGCTTGAATGTTTTTACGACTCAAGGCGCGGGCCAGTTACTGGTTGGCCCGCCGATTGTTTCACTGGCAATGGTTCGTCAAACAACCCCGCGCCTGGAGCTGGCTCGAAGGCCAGTTTGCGCGCATGGCCAGGCTGGGCGATGTCGACGCGCAGAGCTTCTACGGCCATATCCTGACCTTTCGCGGCGTCGGCTTGGGTGCCCGCGAGGAGGGCGTGCGTTTGCTGCGCCTGGCGGCGTTGGCCGGGGATGGCAAGGCGGCGTATCAGGTCGGCGTGATCAGTTTGGCCGGCTCGGTGAGCAAGGCGCCGGACCCGGTGGAGGCGGCCAAGTGGTGGGGGATCGCGGCGAAGGCGGGGCATCCGCTGGCGGAGATCAAGTTGCGCGAGTTGACGTCTGCTGGACCTGAGCCGCTATCCAAGCCTTGAATGCGCAGGGCTGGCGCCTTCGCGAGCAGGCTCGCTCCCACAGAGGTTTTGCAGTGTCTTTGTGGGAGCGAGCCTGCTCGCGAAAGCGTCCGCATAGTCACCGCTGGCCGACAAACATTTCCTCAGCCAGCGGTGGCGCCAGGCTGTCGATCACATGAATGCTGTAGCCCTGCACATTCTTCGCGTGATGTTTCGCCTGCGACGCCATCTCCGCCAGTTGGCTGGCGTCGAGTTGTCCACAGGCCTGTGGATGCAAATGCACCACGCCGATGGACAATGACAGCAACGGGAATTCCTGCCGTACGCCCTGGCGATTGGGCGCGATAAAGCAGCCCGCTTCCAAGTGTTCGCTGCGGTAGAAGCGTCGGCACTGGCTGTGGAAGTCGTCGAGCAGTTGGTTCAGGCGCTTGCGCCAGTCTTCCGGACCGAGCACCAGCAGGAAATCGTCGCCGCCGATATGGCCGACGAAATCCCGGGACGGGTCCACCCGATCATTCAGGCACTGCGCCAGGCATAGCAGGACTTCATCGCCCCGGCCGTAGCCATAGATGTCGTTGAAGGGCTTGAAGCTGTCGATGTCTACGTAGCAAATCACCGATTCCCGTCCCTGTTGCAGCAGGCGGGTCAGGCACTGCTGGATCGGCACGTTGCCGGGCAGCAGGGTCAGCGGGTTGGCGTAGCGCGCTTGCTGGATCTTCAGTTCGGTAATCAGCTTGAGCACATCGATCACCCGGCCCAAGCCCAGGTAGCCGCCGTTCAAGGTAATGATGAAATCCTCCTCGATCCGTTGCCGGGCGCGGCTGGTGATCAAGCGGCTGACCTGTTGCAGCGACTGGCTGAGCTCAACCGCGAGAAAGTCATCGTTCATCAAGCGGCTGATGGGTTTGCGCGCGAACAGATCGGTGGCAAAAGGCTTGAGCAGAGCGTCGGACAGCGAGTGGCGATGGACGATGCCGCAGGGCTGGCCCTCGGCGTCGAGCACTGCCAGTGAGTTGAGGTTGGCCTGGCGGCGGAACGACTCCAGCACGGTGGCGGTGGGCGTGTCGCGGGCCACGGCGGGTTGGTCGTTGAGCAGGGCGCTGAGGTCGCTGGTGTCCTCGCTGAGGGGCACGGTGGTGCTCTCGTGTTTGAGCATCAGGTTGCGCGCATCCCTTGGGGGTTGCTCCTGAGGCCGACACAGCAGATAGCCCTGCACCAGATCGACGCCCATTTCCGTCAGCACCGCCAACTCTTCCGGCAGTTCTATACCTTCTGCAATCACCTGCGCTCGGGAGGCCTTGGCGATTTGCAAAATGGAGCCGACGAATTCGCGCTTGAGTGCGTCCTGATGGATGCCATCAATAAAGTGCCGGTCGATCTTCACGTAGTCCGGGCGCAGTTCCGACCAGAGCCGCAGGCTGGAATAGCCGGCGCCCAGATCATCCAGCGCAATGGAGAAACCCATGTCACGGTAGTGATGCAGGGCGTTTTGCAGCAGCTGGAAGTCGTCGGTCGGGGTCTGCTCGGTGAGTTCGATCACCACCTGGCTCGGCGGAATGCCGAAGTCCTGCAACAGTTGCAAGGTGCGGCCCGGTTGGTGGCCGGCTTCGAGTAGGGATTCGGGGGAGACGTTGAGGAACAGCTTGCCCGGCAATTGCTGTTCGTTGAAACGACGGCAGGCACTCTGCCGGCAGGCCATTTCCAGTTCGCTGAGGCGACCGGCCTGGCGCGCCACGGCGAACAGCGCGATGGGCGAATGCAGCGGGCTGTTGGAAGGGCCGCGGGTCAGCGCTTCATAACCGAGGATGCGTCGCTCAGAGAGACAAATGATGGGCTGGAACAGGCTGTGCAAACCGCTTTGAGCCAGAATTGAACTCAAGGCACTCAGCTGTTCGGTCGTGGTCATGGCGATCTCGGGCGATAAAAAAAGGACTGGCGCGATGCCCCGGGAGGGAGATCGCGTCAGTCCTGTATTTCACGACAGAATGATGACTGTTTGATGACGCTCCGGGGAGCGTCGACGTTAAATTGCCATCATCTTTACGCCAGCGGTTTAGTGCTTAGCCACCGCGGTGTTGAGCTTCAAGTAATCCAGCAGAATCCGCCCGGCCTCGCTGAGGTAGGCATCGTCTTCCGGCTTGGTCTTGTCCGGCTCTGCCGCCAGGGCGTCCTCGTCTTCTTTCTTCAGCTCTTTAAGCGGCTCTTCGCCCTTGGCCTTGCGACGGATGTTCTCCATCGCTAGTTGCTTGGCGTCGATATCAGTGTGCTGGGCACGACGATCGGCTTCGTTGAGGCTGACGGTCTTCTCGGCCATCAGCTTCTGCGCCAACGCCAGTTTGTCGCGGATGAACACGAACTCGGCGTCCTTGTTCGAGCGTGCATCATGCTCGGACTTGAGCTGGGAGATGTACGGCTTGAACGGGTCGAGCGCCGGTTTGATCGCGGGCTTGATGGTGTCCCACGGCATGGCTTCCGGCAGTGCGCTTTCGCCGATTTCCTTGGTGTCGATAATCGACGGGAAGTCGACGTCCGGCAGTACGCCCTGATGCTGGGTGCTCTGCCCGGAAACCCGATAGAACTTGGCCAGGGTCAGTTTCAGTTCGCCATGGTTCAGCGGCTGAATGGTCTGCACGGTGCCTTTGCCGAAGGTCTGGCCGCCGATGATCAAGGCGCGGTGGTAGTCCTGCATGGCGCCGGCGAAAATCTCCGAAGCCGAGGCGGACAAGCGGTTGACCAGCAACGCCATCGGGCCTTTGTAGAAGGCGCCCGGGTTTTCGTCTTCGAGCACATCGACCCGGCCGTCGGCGTTACGCACCAGTACGGTTGGGCCCTTGTCGATGAACAGGCTGGTCAGCTCGGTGGCTTCCTGCAAGGAACCGCCGCCGTTGTTGCGCAGGTCGATGACCACGCCGTCGACTTTCTCTTTCTGCAACTCGGTCAGCAGCTTCTTGACGTCGCGGGTGGTGCTCTTGTAATCCGGATCACCGGCACGGAACGCCTTGAAGTCGAGGTAGAAGGCCGGAATCTCGATCACGCCGAGCTTGTAGTCCTTGCCATCCTGCTTGAGGTTGAGCACCGACTTCTTCACGGCCTGGTCTTCGAGCTTCACCGCTTCACGGGTGATCGGCACGATCTTGGTGGTCTGGTCGTTCGGCGCATTGCTGGCCGGGATCACTTCCAGGCGCACCACGGTGCCTTTCGGGCCACGGATCAATTTGACCACTTCGTCCAGGCGCCAGCCGACCACGTCGACCATTTCCTTGTCCGCCTGGGCGACACCGATGATCTTATCTGCCGGTGCAACCTGTTTGGTCTTGTCCGCCGGACCGGCCGGCACGAGGCGCACGATCTTCACTTGATCGTTGTCGCTTTGCAGCACGGCGCCAATGCCCTCGAGGGACAGGCTCATGTTGATGTCGAAGTTCTCCGCGTTATCCGGCGACAGATAGTTGGTGTGCGGGTCGTAGGACATGGCGAAGGTGTTGATGTACGCCTGGAAGATATCTTCCGCGCGGGTCTGGTCCAGGCGCGCCAATTGGTTCTTGTAGCGCTTGGTCAGGGTTTCCTGGATCTGCTTGGGCTCTTTGCCGGCGATCTTCATGCGCAGCACCTCGTCCTTGACGCGTTTGCGCCACAGTTCGTCGAGGTCGGCGGTGGACTTCAGCCATGGAGCGTCCTTGCGATCGATCAGCAAGGTCTCCTTGGTGGTGAAGTCCATTTTGTCGACGCCCTTGCCCAGTTCGGCCAAGGCGAAGTCCAGACGCGCCTTGACGCGATCCAGATAGCGTTTGTAGATGGTGAACCCGGCGTTCAGGTCGCCACTCTTGAGGAAGTCGTCAAATTGGGTTTTCCATTTGTCGAATTCGGCAATGTCGCTGGCCATGAAATAGCTGCGCGAAGGGTCCAGCAGCTTGAGGTAGCTGTCGTAGATGATCACCGAACGGGCGTCATCCAGCGGTGGCTTGCTGTAATGGTGGCGCTTGAGCAACTCCACGACGTTAAGGCTGGCGATCACCTCGTCACGGTCGGGCTGAAGGTTGTCCCAGCTATTGGCTGCGAACGTATTGGCCGACATCGACAGACTGCCGAGGCCAATGAAAAGAGCGAGTGCGGTGCTGGGGAACAAATGCTTCATGCTGATTCGACGCAGGGACAATTGATAACGCATATTAGGCCGTCTATGAAGTCGCCGGTATCACGAGGCGTCACGCAAACTCGCCATTCGGCGGATTTGTGCTCGACCCTCGGGCCGGTCGCATAATGCAAAAAGCCCGGCGCTATAGCTACGGGCTCAGTCCAGACTCACTATGGAGGCACTGTGAAGGCATTGCAAGGCGTTGAAGGTCAAGTGGAGTGGGTTGATGCGCCCAGTCCTACATGCGATGTAGGACAAGTCCGCATTCGAGTGGCGGCGGCGGGTCTCAATCGCGCCGATTTATTGCAGAAAGCCGGCCTGTATCCAGCGCCGCCCGGGGCCAGCGAAGTGCTCGGCCTGGAGTGCTCCGGAGTGATCAGCGAGGTCGGGCCGGGGTCGTCCTGGCAGGTCGGCGATCGCGTCTGCGCCTTGCTGGCCGGGGGCGGCATGGCCGAAGAGGTGGTGGTGGACGGTCGGCACGTGCTGCCGGTTCCGGAGGGATTGTCCCTGGCGGAGGCCGCCGCGCTGCCTGAGGTCTACAGCACCGTTTGGCTGAATGTGTTTCAACTGGCTGCGCTCAAACCCGGTGAGAAAGTTCTCCTGCACGCCGGCGCGAGTGGCATCGGTTCAGCCGCCATTCAGCTGTGCAAGGCGTTTGGTAACCCGTGCTGGGTCAGTGTCGGCTCGGCGGAGCGTTTGAGTTACTGCGAAAGCCTCGGCGCCCAGGGCGGTGTCGTTCGTACCCATGACCTCAACGGCTTGAATGGCCTGGGACCGTTCGATGTGATTCTCGACCCGGTGGGCGGCAAATACGCCGCGTTGAATACCAAGCTGCTGGCGGTGGACGGTCGCTGGGCGCTGATTGGTTTGATGGGCGGGCGAGATGCGGCGTTGGACCTGGGCCAGGTGCTGGCCAAGCGGATTCAGTTGCTGGGCTCGACCCTGCGCAGCCGCAGCGATCAGTTCAAGGCCGATCTGTTCAGCGACCTGAGTCAGCACGTCTGGCCGTTGTTCGCCGAAGGCCGCTTGCGCCCGCAACTGGCCAAGGCGTTTGCGATCAAGGATGCCGAAGCGGCGTTCGCCGAGCTGGCGAGCAATACCGTGGCGGGGAAACTGGTGTTGGTGATTGACGACAGTTTGGCGTAATCGAACGCCCTTGTGTTGAGGGAGGTTCTCTGTGGTGAGGGGGGCCTGTGGTGAGGTTTCTTGTGGTGAGGGGGCTTGCCTGTGGTGAGGTTTTTTGTGGTGAGGGGGCTTGCCCCCGTCCGGCTGCGAAGCAGTCGTCGCTTTAAAGAAAGGAGCGCTTCGCACTCCAACGGGGGCAAGCCCCCTCACCACAGGCAAGCCCCTTCACCGCAGACAAGCCCTTCACCACAGGCAAGCCCCTTCACCGCAGGCAAGCCCTTCACCACAAGCAAGCCCTTCACCACAGGCAAGCCCTTAACCACGGAAGTTAGCTTCGGCAGGCGGTTACTTCCAGATATGGATCGGCCATCCGGCCTTTTCAGCCTGTTCGCGCAACACCGGGTCCGGGTTGACCACGTGCGGGAAATCCACTTTCAGCAGCAAGGGCAAGTCGTTGCGCGAGTCGGAATAGAAGCTCGCGCCTTCGAGGTTTTCTTCTTCGGCGTCCAGCCATTCGAGCAAGCGGGTGATCTTGCCTTCGCGGTAGGTCAGGGTGCCGACGGTGTGACCGCTGTACACGCCATGGGCGACTTCCAGTTCGATCCCGAGAATCTCGTCGATGCCCAGGCGCTCGGCAATCGGACCGACCAGGTGGGTGCCTGACGCGGAAATCACCAGGATCCGGTCACCGGCCTTGCGGTGGGCGGCGATAGTTCGGGTGGCGTCGCTGAAGATGATGGGCTCGATGAAATCCTCGACCCACGGGCCGACCAGGTGATCGACTTCTTCCGGGGTGCGGCCAATCATCGGCTCCAGGCTGAAGTCCATGTAGTCTTCCATGCGCAATTTGCCTTGGCTGTAAGCTTCCATCAGCTCGTTGTTCTTGCGCATGAACGACTCGGGATCGACCCAGCCCAGGCGGCCCATCTGTTCGCTCCAGAGGGTGGCGCAGTCGCCGTGGATCAGGGTCTCGTCCAGATCAAAAATTGCCAGGGCCATCAGGTTCTCTCTGAGAACAGCTGCAAGCTTCGAGCTTCAAGCTGCAAAAAGTGGGTTTGGGTGGTCAGCAGTCTACAACTTGAAGCGTGCGGCTTGAAGCTCGCCGCTGCCCTCAAGCTACCTCACACAGGGCCGTCGGATCGATGGAAAGTGCCAGGCGCCGACCGTCGGGGTGCAAGTCCGCCGCCGAACGGTTGAGTACGTCCACCACCAGTTCCACACCCCGGGCCTCGACCCGATAGCGAATCACGTTGCCGAGCAAACTGTGGCTGCGAATCAGCGCGTCGAGTTCGCCGTCCAGGCTCAGCTCGATGGCTTCCGGGCGAATGGCGATGCGCCCGTTGATCGGTCGTTGCAGCAATTTGCTGGCACTCTCGGCATCCAGCAGGTTGTAGTTGCCGATGAAGCCGGCGGCGAACACATCCACGGGCGCGGTGTAGAGGGTTTCCGCATCGCCGCTCTGGACGATCCGGCCCTGGTTCATCAAGAAGATCCGGTCCGACATGGTCAGGGCTTCTTCCTGATCGTGGGTGACGAAGATCGTGGTCAGGCCCAGTTCCCGCTGGATCTGGCGGATCTGCTCGCGCAAGTGCTTGCGAATCCGCGCATCGAGGGCTGACAGCGGCTCATCCAGCAGCAACAACCGAGGCCGGGTCACCAGGGAGCGGGCCAGGGCCACGCGCTGGCACTGGCCGCCGGACATCTGGTGCGGATAGCGCGCGGCGAAGTCGCTCAGTTCCACCAGCTTCAAGACTTCGGCCACGCGCTTGTGGCTGTCGTCAGCGTTGACCTTCTGCATGCGCAGGCCGAAAGCGACGTTCTGTTCCACGGTCATGTTGGGAAACAGCGCGTAGCTCTGGAACACCATGCCGATCCCGCGTTTCTGCGGGCTCAACGGCACGATGTCCTGGCCGTCGAGAAGGATCTTGCCCGCGTCTACCGAGGTCAGCCCGGCGATGCAACGCAGCAGGGTCGACTTGCCGCAACCCGACGGGCCGAGCAGGGTGACGAACTCGCCTTTCTGGATTTCGCAATTGATGTCGCTGAACACCGGGGTGCCGGCGGCGCCTTTTTGCGCATAGCTTTTTTGCAGGTGTTGGACGCTGACATAGCTCATTCGCTTTTGTCCTTGTTCAAGATATTGGCCGCCCAGGTCAGAACCAGCACAAAGAAGAAGTAGGAGATCACCAGCGCACTGGTGAAATGGCCGCTGCTGTTACGCATGTTGTTGAGGTAGACCTGCAGGGTTTCGTAGCGGGTGCCGACAAGGATGTTGGCGAACACGAACTCACCGAACAGGAAGGAGAACGACAGCAGTAGCGCGACCATCAGGCCCTTGCGCAGGTTCGGCAGCACCACTAGCACGGCGGCCTGGAAGGTGCTGGCGCCGAGCAACTGCGCCGCGTCCATCAGGTCGCGCAGGTTGATCGCTTGCAGGTTGTTGGTGATCGCCCGGTACATGAACGGTAGCGCCACGGTGAAGTAGCAGCCGATCAGAATCCACGGCGTACCGACCATCGCAAACGGCCCGGAACCGTAGAGCTGCAACAGGCCCACCGACGACACCACCGGCGGCACCGCGAAGGGCAGCAGGATCAGGATGTTCATCAGCGCGTCGAGTTTCGGGAAGTGGTAATGCACCACGAACAGCAACGGCAGGATCAGCACCACCGACAGCACCAGCGCACCGACGCAGACGATCAGCGACTGCCCGAATGCACCGAGAAAACGCGGGTCGCTCCACAGCTGGGTGTACCACTTGAGGGTAAAACCGCTGGGCAGCACGGTGGCTGACCAACTGCTGGCAATCGAGTAAATCAGCGTGCCGGCCAGGGGCAGCAACAGAATGGCAAACAACAGGTAGACCACCACCCGGTGGTAGACCCCGACCGGGCCCAATTCAACGCGAGACATGGTAGCTCCTCTTCAACAGCAACTGATGCACCACGGTGACCAGGGTCATCAACGCCACCAGCACCACCGCCAGCGCACTGGCCATGTTCGGGTCCAGGGAAATGTCGCCGGATACCATCGCCGCGATGCGGATCGGCAACACGTTGAAGTTACCGGTGGTCAAGGCGTACACCGTGGCATAGGCGCCCAAGGCATTGGCCAGCAGGATGACGAAGGTGCCGAGCAGTGCCGGCGTCAACACCGGCAGGCCGATGTGGCGCCAGAAGTCCCAGCCGCTGGCGCCCAGCAGCGACGCCGATTCACGCCAGTCTTCGCGCAGGGCATCGAACGCCGGGTACAGCAGCAACACGCCGAGGGGAATCTGGAAGTATGTGTAGAGGATGATCAGCCCGGTCTTCGAGTACAGGTTGAAGTCCTGAATGATCCCCGCCTGCTTGAGCATGATGGTGAAGCTGCCGTTGAAGCCCAGCAGGATGATGAAGGCGAAGGCCAGGGGCACGCCGGCGAAGTTGCTGGTCATGTTGGCGAAGGCGTTGACGAAGTTGCGCAGCCGCGAATCGACCTGGCGCAGCGAATAGGCGCCCAGCACCGCAATGATGATCCCGAACACGCTGGACCAGAAACTGATCTCCAGGCTGTACTGGATCGCTTGCAGGTAGAACTTCGAGCTGAAGATCTTGGTGAAGTTGGCCAGGCCCCAGCCGAACTCTTCCGATTGCAGGCTGTTGATCATCACCCACACCAGCGGGGCGATTTCAAAGACGATGAAGAACAGGGCGAAGGGCACCAGGCACAGGGCCGCCAGCCATTTACCGCGAAGAATGGAATTCACGTGAGCAGCTCCCGGCAAACAGGTTTGTCATGGGGCACACCCAAGAGTTCGCAGACCGTGCCGCACAATTCGGTCTGTTTCGGCGTGGCGCCAGGGTCGAGGCTGAACCCCTCGCCGAGCACGAACAGCGGCACTTCCCGCTCTTCCGGCAACAAGCCGTTGTGCGAGCGGTCGTTGTTCATGCCGTGGTCGGCGGTCACCAGCACCTGATAACCCTCGTCGAGCCAGGTGCGCAGGTAGTCGGCCAGGAAAATGTCGGCAAAGCGGGCGCTGTTGCGGTATTGCGGGGTGTCGAGGCCGTGCTTGTGCCCGGCGTCGTCGATGTTCATGGGGTGGATCAACAGGAAATTCGGCGCGTGTCGCAACCGCAGGTGTTCTGCGTCGGCGAACAGGTGCGAATCCGGGTAGTGGTCATTCCAGTAGAAATACCCGTGCTGGATCGGCAGTGCCGGGTCGTCGGTATGACGGTCCCGGGCGGCGACGAAAGGCGAACGGTTATACAGCTCGCTGACCCAATGGTAAGCCGCCGCGGCGGTGGTCAAACCCGCGTCGGTGGCGTAGTGATAAATGCTGCGCTGGTTGGACAGGCGCGAGACGTTGTTGTGGACGATGCCACTGTCGATCGGTGCGACGCCGGTCAGGATGCATTCATAGAGCGGGCGAGACAGGGCCGGCAGTTCGCACTCCAGTTTGTACAGCGCTGCGCGTCCTGCGCCGACATAGGCCTGCAAATGCCCCATGGCGTGGCGCGCGACCTCGTAGTTGAGACCGTCGAGCACTACCAGGATGACGTTGTGCTTCATAGGGGCGAGGACTCCGTGAAACAGGTGATTCAGGTACGCAACCAATCCCCCTGTGGGAGCGAGCCTGCTCGCGATGGCGGCGTGTCAGTCAACATATGTGCCGAATGTAAGTCCGCTATCGCGAGCAGGCTCGCTCCCACATTGGATCTCCAGTGGAACTCCAATGTGGGGATTTGCAGGGTTACTTCATTTCGACGATGACTTCTTCGTTCCACTTCTGAGGCAAGGCCTTGGAGGTCTTTTCCCAAGCGTCGGCGTCTTTGATCGGCTGCGGATTGGCTTTGGTGTATTGCTCGGCCGGGATCAGGTTTTTCGCGATGTCGGCCGGCAGTTTCAGGTCGGTTTCAGCACGAATCGGACGGGCGTTGCCGCGCGCCAGGTTCAGTTGGCCGGCGTCGCTGAAGATGTATTCGCGGGTCAGCTTGGCGGCATTCGGGTGCTTGGCGTATTTGTTGATGATGGTGGTGTAGCCGGACTTAACCGAGCCGTCGGACGGGATCAGCACCACGTAGTCATCCGGGTTGGCCATCTTCGCTTTGTAGCTCAGGCCGTTGAAGTCCCAGACCACGCCAACTTCGATTTCGCCTTTTTCCATGGTGGCGATGGTCGGGTTGGACAGCGACAAGCGACCCTGTTTGGCAATGTCGGCGAACATCAGCAGCGCAGGCTGGATATTCTTTTCGTCACCCTTGAGGGCAATGGCGGCGGCCAGTACGCCGTTGGCGGCCTGGGCGGCGGTGCTCACGTCACCGATCGAGACTTTGTATTTGCCGGACTTGAGATCAGACCATTTGGTCGGGACGTCGGAGCCGTGCAGCAGTTTTTTGTTGACGATGAACGCGATGGTGCCGGTGTAGGCCAGGGCCCAGTGACCTTCTTTATCCTTGGCCCAATCCGGGACCGAGGCCCAAGTGCTTGGCTTGTAGGGTTGGGTCACGCCTTTTTTCTCGGCAATCGGGCCGAAGGCAGCGCCCACGTCGCCGATGTCGGCACTGGCGTTGTCTTTTTCAGCGTCGAACTTGGCGATTTCCTGGGCCGAGCTCATGTCGGTGTCGATGTGCTTCAGGCCATAGGTCTTGGCCAGGTCGTCCCAGGTGCCTTTCCAGTTGGCCCAGTCATCGGGCATGCCGACGCTGTTGACCGCACCTTCCGCTTTCGCAGCGGCTTCGAGGGTTTTCAAATCCGTATCAGCGGCCATGGCGGCGGTGCACATGGCAATGGTCGAGCCTAACAGTGATGCCAGGAAAAGCTGTTTCATCCGAAGCTCCTTTGGGCGTTTTCAACGCTGCGATTGCGGTTGTGTTGGTCTAGGTCAGCAATACCTGAGCCAATTTAAGGGGAGTGCATGACACTTTCATGTCGCTGGTCGCCAGAATGGGTTTTTCTGTGAGCGGCAGGGCCGCTTGCCGGGTAAGCGTAGACCATGGGCAAAGCCCCGACCCGCAAGGACTTGGCCAGTGTATTGCAAGGTTTTTTCGGACGGAGGTGATGACCGTTGAGGCGGATTGTCATCTATCAGTCATCTGCACTGCCTAGGCTTGCAGAATCCCGGATGCGCTGTTTTCCCCTGCGGTTGCGCCCCGAAACAGTGCTGGTCTAGTCCAGATAGGTAACGTTGATGCGTGATGAGGCAACAAAAGCGGTGACAGCCATCGGCCAAGTCCTGCAAGAGCAACTTGTCCATGGCTTGTTGGCGTCGGGCAGCAAACTGCCGGCCGAGCGCAAGCTCAGTGAGTTGTTCGGTACCACGCGGATCACCGTGCGGGAAGCCTTGTTGCAGCTGGAAGCGCAAGGTCAGATTTATCGCGAGGAACGCCGTGGCTGGTTCGTCTCGCCGCCGCGCCTGGCTTACAACTTGATGCAGCGCAGCCACTTTCACGCGATGGTCAGCGCCCAGGGCCGAGTCCCGTCTACTGAAGTGATTTCGGCGCGGCTACAACCGGCGTCGGCGGCGGTGTGCGAATGGCTGCAACTGCCGGCGCTGTCCAGCGTGATCCAGATTTGCCGTGCGCGCCGGATCGATGGGCGCCTGGTGCTGTACGTGGAGCACTACCTCAATCCGCAGTATTTCCCAGGCATCCTCGATTTTGACTTGAATCAGTCGATCACCGAGTTGTACGCGCGGCATTACGACTTGCATTACGGACGGGTGCGCTTCGAGATTGTGCCGACCTCGCTGTCAGTCGACGCCGCGGCGGCGTTGCGGGTGTCGGTGGGCAGTCCGGGGTTGCGGATTGCCCGGGTCAACTACGATCAGCACGAGCGGCTGATTGACTGCGACCTGGAGTTTTGGCGACACGATGCGATTCATGTCGGGGTGGATGTGGTTTGACGGGGGCGGTGTGCCTGCGAGACCGGGGTGATGCTTTCGCGAGCAGGCACGTTCCCACAGGGGGTTGCATTTCAAGAGCCTGCTCGCGAAGACGGCCAGCTTATTCCTTGGTGGGCCCGCCGCCCGCCGTCACCACCTGCACGCTCATCCTCGGCGTCGCCAGATCCAGCCCGGCTTCATCCAGATGCCGCTTTAGCGACAAGTTGAACGCCCGGGACACTTCCCACTGCTTGATCGGCGCGGTCTTGAATCGAGCGCGCAGGATGGCGTTGCCGGATTCGAAACTCTCGACCCCTTGAATCTCCAGCGGTGACCAGATGTTGCGTCGTTGCAGCGGATCGGTGCGCATCTTCTGGCCCACTTCGCGCATCAACTTGATCGCGTTATCAATGTCCATGTCCGACGGCACCGCCACGCGGAAAATCGCGTAGCCGAATTCCCGGGAGTAGTTCTTGATGCTTTTGATTTCGCTGAACGGGATGGTGTGGACGATGCCGTCGATGTCCCGCAGGCGCACGGTACGGATGGTCAGGCCTTCGACGGTGCCGAGGTGGCCGCCGACATCCACGTAGTCATCGATGGCCAGGGAGTCTTCGATGATGATGAACAGACCGGTGATCAAGTCCGCCACCAGCGATTGCGCACCGAAACCGATCGCCAGGCCGATCACCCCGGCACCGGCCAGCAGTGGCGTGACGTTCATGCCCATGTTCGCCAAAGCGACGATCAGCGCGATGATGAAGATCGCCACAAACAGCACGTTGCGGATCAGCGGCATCATGGTTTGCGCCCGGGCATTGGCCAGGCCTTTGCGCGAGCGGGTCAGGGCGTGGTGCACGGCGGTGTCGCTGAGGATCCACACCAGCCAGGCGAAAATCAGCGTGCCGCCGAGGCTGAACAGCTTGACGCTGATCTCATGGCCTTCGCCTTCGGTGAAGCGGATCAGCGACATGCCCCAGACCCGCAGGCCCAGTTCGATGAACGCCAGCCACACCAACAGATGAGCGAGGGTATAGAAGAAGCTTTTCAGGCGCTCGGAATACAACGCGTGACGCTTCGGCCCGCGCTGGGGTTTGAGAGCGTGACGGCGGACCAGGCCGTTGATCACCATGCACAACACCAGCAGCACCGTGCAGATCAGCGATTGGCGCAACGCGGTGCTGGTGTCGCCAGCCGAGACGAAGGTGGCGAACAGCGAGATGGCCACCAGCACCAGCGCCGGCACGTACCAGAAGCTGCCGAGGATTTCGATGGTGTCGCTGAGGGCGCGGCGGGTCAGGCGGCGGGACAAAGGCTGGTTGCGGATCAGGTGGGCGATCGGTCGGCGGAAACGCAGGATGAACAACCCGGTGGATAACGCCGCCAGCACATTGGCCACGGTCGCGGCGGTGTGCGCCAGGTGGCTGCCGAGGCTGGCAACCAGCCGTGGATCGCTCAACGCCTCGCCAAACGCGGCGAAGCTGCCGATCAACCACAGCGGGCGAAACGCCTGGTGCCGCAGGATGTACAACGCACGATGGCGGTGCGGGCCGTCGAGCACTGAAAAGGCGATGACGCAGATTGCCGAGAAGCAGGTGCCGACCACCAGCGCGTAAGCCAGCACCATCGCCAGGCTTTTGCCCAGGGACGAGGGCAGGGCGTAGCTCATGTAGACCGTCATCACCAAGGCGATCAGCCAGGGCCCGAGCTTGCGCAAGGCAAAGCGCAACATGTCGAGGGCCCTGGGGTGTTGCGGTAATTCCTCGGTGAGGCCGAAACGCATGCGCACCCGATGACCGAGCCAGATCAGCGCGGCGGCGAGCAGGCTCCAGACCATCAGCACCACGGCGAAGCCGAAGATCACCGGCAGCCATTCATTGGCCGGCATGATCAGCGCCGACAGTTCGTCCTTGGCCAGGTCGAACTCATCGGACCAGCGGGTCAGCGGGCTGTCGATCCCGGAGAACTGTTTTTCGAAACTGGCCAGGGTTCCGCCGATCAGCCCCAACACGCCTTCCTCGGCCGGTGGCGTGGCTTTGTTGGTGACGTCGCGCAGCTTCTTCAGGTCGGCCAGCAGCTTGGCCCGTTGCTGGTCGTTTTCCAGGGACTTGATGACTTCGTCGAGGGATTGCCCCAGCGGCTCCTGGGCCTGTGGCTGGGTTTTTTCGCTGCTACTGAGCAGCCCCGGCAGGCTGACGGCCTCGGCAGAAGCCAACGGCAGCAGCGTCATCAGGCCGATGAGAAGAAAACAGGGCAGGGCAAAAAAGCGAGCGAACACTGGGCAGTCAACCTCGGGATAAGCGAATCGCCCGAGTGTACGAGCGAGCCAAAACCAATGCGAGGGCAGCGCCGGCTTTTATTCGTTGAGTTTGGCGAGGATTTTGTACACCACGGTGACGAGGATCATCATCATCCCGATCCACATGGTGAACACACCGGCGTTCTTGTCGCGGAAATTGAAACCGAGCGCCAGCAGGATCATCCCGGTGAGAATGGGGATGAGCATGGCGTGGAAGGACGACATCGAGATCATGAGCGACAGCCTTGTCGAAGGGAATGATTTAAGTCTAGGTCGGTTTTCAGCGATTGGGCGCGTGTTGGCGTATGACCTTTTTGTGGCGAGGTGGCTTTGCCGTGGTGAAGGGGCTTGCCTGTGGTGAGGGGGCTTGCCCCCGTCGGAGTGCGAAGCACTCCCTTTTTTACAAGCGACGACTGCTGCGCAGCCGAACGGGGGCAAGCCCCCTCACCACAAAAGCACTGACTCTACCCGCTGACTCTACGCGCTGACTCTAGGGCAACTCTTTGCAGGCATAAAACGCGCCCAGCACTTTCACCAGATGCGCCAGGTCATGGCTGCCACACAGTTCACGGATCGAGTGCATGGCGAAGGTCGGCAGGCCAATGTCCACGGTGCGCACGCCCAGGTGGCTGGCGGTGATCGGGCCGATGGTCGAGCCGCAGCCCATGTCACTGCGCACCACGAAACTCTGCACCGGCACTTCCTCGGCCATGCACAGGTGACGGAAGAATCCGGCGGTTTCGCTGTTGGTGGCGTAGCGCTGGTTGCTGTTGACCTTGATCACCGGGCCGGCATTGAGTTTCGGGCCGTGGTTGGCGTCATGTTTCTCGGCGTAGTTCGGGTGAACGCCGTGGGCGTTATCCGCCGAGACCAGCAGCGATTTCTGGATGGTGCGTACGAATTCATCACCTTCTGGCAGCAGGCGGCGCAGGGTCTGCTCCAGCATCGGGCCGTCGGCGCCGCACGCGGAGGTCGAGCCGACTTCCTCGTGGTCGTTGCACACCAGCACGCAGGTTTCGTCGGTATCGGCAGTGAGCAAGGCTTGCAGGCCGGCGTAGCACGACAGCAAGTTGTCCAGGCGCGCGCCGGCGATGAAGTCACCGTTCAAACCAATGACTGCGGCGCTTTGGGTGTCGTAGAAGCTCAGCTCGTAGTCGAGCACCACATCGGCGTTCAGGCCATGCTCCAGCGCCAACTGATTGGTGAGCACCGCGCGGAAGTCCACGCGCTCGTCGCCGGCGAATTGCGCGAGGATCGGCGGCAGTTCGGTCTGCGCGTTGATCGCCCAGCCCATGTTGGCTTCGCGGTTCAGGTGGATCGCCAGGTTCGGGATGATCGCGATGGGCGCCTTGAAGTCGATCAATTGGCTCTCGACCTTGCCGTCGCGGCGGAAGGTCACGCGGCCAGCGAGGGACAGGTCGCGGTCGAACCACGGCGCCAGCAACGCGCCGCCGTAGACCTCGACGCCCAATTGCCAGAAGCCTTGGCGCTGCAATTCAGGTTGCGGCTTGACCCGCAGGCACGGGCTGTCGGTGTGGGCGCCGACCAGACGAATACCGCCGTGCAGGGCGGAGTGGCGGCCCATCTTGATGGCGACGATCGACGAGTCGTTACGGGTGACGTAATAGCGCCCGTTAGCCTCGGTGGTCCAGGTCTCGCGCTCGTCGAGACGCTGGTAGCCGGCCGCTTCGAGGCGCTGGACCAGGCTGGCGGTGGCATGGAAAGGAGTGGGGGAGGCCTTGAGGAAATCGATCAGGCCTTGGTTCAACGCTTCGCGCATAAATAGCTCCAGACAGCAATGGCCGGGAGTTTACCGTATTGGCCAGGCAATTGGCTGCCGGGAAGCACCTTTGTGGGAGCGAGCCTGCTCGCGAAGAGGTCATCCCACTCAACATCTCTGTTGGCTGTTGCGCAGCCTTCGCGAGCAGGCTCGCTCCCACAGTATTTGCGTCGACCATCAAAACGGTGCCGGGCACTCGAAGCGCAAGCGCTCGCCGCTTTGCGGGTGGGTGAAGCTGAGCATGCTGGCGTGCAGGCACAGCCGCGGCCAGGCGGCCAGCGCTTGCGGGTGGGCGTAGAGGCCGTCGCCCAGCAACGGATGACCGATGGACAGCATGTGCACGCGCAACTGGTGCGAGCGTCCGGTGATCGGGGTCAGCTCGACGCGGCACCAGTCGCCGCAACGCTCCAGCACCCGCCAGAAGGTCAGCGCGTGTTTGCCGAATTCGTGATCGACCACGTGCCGGGGTTTGGTCGGTGGGTCGTAGCGCAACGGCAAGTCGATGCTGCCGCTGTCTAGTTCTGGCTGGCCCCAGCACAGGGCCGTGTAGGCTTTTTCGGTTTCGCGATCGTGGAACTGCCGAGACAGTTCACGGTGGGTGTCCGGATCGCGCGCCAGCAGAATGATGCCGGAGGTTTCCCAGTCCAGCCGATGCACGATCCGGGCTTCCGGGTAGCCGTTTTCCTGCAGGCGGGTGATCAGGCAATCCTTGTTGTCATCGGCCCGGCCGGGCACGGAGAGCAACAGGGTCGGTTTGTCGACCACCAGCACGGCGGCGTCCTGATGGATGATGCGGATGTTGGACAACGGCATTAAAACAGCCTCGTAACAAACGCCAACGGCGGCTCAGGTCCCTTCTGGTGACAGAAGGGTCCTGAGCCGCCGCGGCTCCCGCCGGATCTACTCAGCGATCTGGCAGGGTGATATTGAGTTCCAGGATCGAGCAGCTGCCCTGGTTTTCCAGAGCGACATGCACGTCATCGGACCCGATATTGACGTATTTGCGGATCACCTCGACCAATTCCTTTTGCAAGGCGGGCAGGTAGTCCGGGGTAGTGCGCTGGCCGCGTTCATGCGCCACGATGATCTGTAGACGCTCTTTCGCAACCGAGGCAGTACTTGGCTTCTTGTTGGCACGAAAGAAGTCAAAAATATTCATTATCTACCTCCAAACAGGCGCTCGAAGAAGCCCTTCTTCGTCACATCGAGGAAACGATGCTCCACGGTTTTGCCCAGCAGGCGATCGACCGCATCGCTGTACGCCTGGCCGGCGTCGCTCTGGTCGTCGAGAATCACCGGTACACCGGAGTTGGAGGCCTTGAGGACCGCTTGCGATTCCGGAATCACGCCCAGCAGGGTAACCGCCAGAATCTCTTTGACGTCTTCGACGCCCAGCATTTCGCCATCGCTGACCCGTTGTGGGTTGTAGCGGGTCAGCAGCAAGTGTTCCTTGATCGGCTCTTCGCCGTTTTCAGCGCGGCGCGATTTGCTGGCCAGCAGGCCGAGCATGCGGTCCGAGTCACGTACGGAGGACACTTCCGGGTTGGTCACGACAATCGCTTCATCGGCGAAGTACATGGCCAGGTGGGCGCCTTTCTCGATACCGGCGGGGGAGTCGCAGACCACGAACTCAAAGTCTTCCTTGAGTTGCATCAGGACTTTTTCCACGCCTTCCTGGGTCAGCGCGTCTTTGTCGCGGGTCTGGCTGGCGGCCAGTACGTAGAGGTTTTCCAGGCGCTTGTCTTTGATCAAGGCCTGTTGCAGGTTGGCTTCGCCGTTGACCACGTTGACGAAGTCATACACCACGCGACGCTCGCAACCCATGATCAGGTCGAGGTTACGCAAACCGACGTCGAAGTCGACGATGACTGTTTTGTGGCCGCGCAGCGCGAGACCGGTACCGATAGCGGCGCTGGTGGTGGTCTTACCCACACCACCCTTGCCGGATGTAACCACGAGAATCTTGGCCAAGGTGTTTCACCCCTAAGGAAAAAGGACATTGAGCCCCTGAAAAACATCTCTTGAAAAACTACTGCAGTCGGACAGCCTTGGCTGGAATCGGCAGAGAGCGGGATTTACCTCCGGTAAACACTGCTTCTGGCCTTTTTCCTACTTCGTTTGAGCCGTTTTCGCTACGTTTTAGAGATGCTTGGAAAATGCGGCAGTATCCGTTAAAGCCGAATGATGTTCAACACGTCGCCCGACAGGCTGACCTGTACGCCCGCACCCCATAAAGGGTCGCGACGCAGATCCTCGGATACCTTGTAATGGCCTGCGATGGAGAGCAGTTCAGCGCTCAATTGCTGACAGAAAATCCGTGCCTTGCTGTCGCCCTTGACCCCGGCGAGCGCACGACCGCGCATCGGTCCGTATACATGGATGTTGCCATCGGCGAGAAGTTCCGCCCCCGGGCTGACCGAGGAGATCACGACCAAATCGCCACCCTGGGCATAAATCTGCTGCCCGCCGCGTACCGGCGAGGTAATGATGCGGGTCGGCTTGATCGTCGGCTCTGGCGGTTTTTCCGGTTTTTTCTTCGGTTCGGCTTCGTGATCAAGGGGCCGTTCGCGAGCACCGGAGGGCGGCAGCACCGGAATGTCCACGGCAATCGCGGCAGCGATGTCTTCGATACGGCTGGCGCGAATGGCCAGGGTGCGCAAGCCATGTTGCCGGCAGACGCGCATCAGCCCGGGCAGATCGACCGCGCCTTCGCCGGCCGGGAGTTTGTCCAGGGCCAGGACCAGCGGCGCGTTGCTGAAGAAATTCGGCGCCTGGGCCACCTTCGCGGCCAGTTGCCGGTCGAGGCCTTCGAGGTCATTGCGAGCCAGTTCCAGTACCGTAATGGCGAGCATGCTGCCCTTCAACTGGAACACGGGATTTGGGTCTAGCGGTTCGGTTTGGCTCATGGTCGGCATACAACGACTTGTCACTAAAAGTGCCGAGACTTATAACGAGAACGCCCGCAGGCCGCAAGCCGGGTCGAACGATGTAGAATGCGCGGCCTTTGTCTTTACGGAAGCCGTAATGGATCGCCCGCGTTTGAAAGCTGCGTTTTTTAAGCCGCGTTTCTGGCCCCTGTGGTTGGGGCTGGGCCTGTTGTGGCTGGTCGTTCAATTGCCTTACCCGATGCTGCTGGGTATTGGCCGTGCCTTGGGCGCCTTGATGTATCGCCTGGCAGGCGACCGACGGCGCATCGCCAAGCGCAATCTGGAGCTGTGCTTCCCGGAAAAATCTGTCGCCGAGCGCAAACGCCTGCTCAAGGCCAACTTCGCCTCCACCGGCATCGCATTCTTCGAAATGGCCATGAGCTGGTGGTGGTCCCGTCGACGCCTGGCGAAACTCGCGCATGTCGAAGGCCTGGAACATTTGAAGCAGGCGCAGCGCGACGGCAAGGGCGTCATCCTGATGGCGCTGCATTTCACCACCCTGGAAATCGGCGCGGCGCTGCTCGGTCAGCAACACACCATCGACGGCATGTACCGCGAGCACAAAAACCCGCTGTTCGACTTCGTCCAGCGTCGCGGTCGCGAGCGGCACAACCTCGATTCCCTGGCGGTGGAGCGTGACGACGTGCGCGGCATGCTCAAGTTGCTGCGGGCCGGCCGGGCGATCTGGTACGCGCCGGACCAGGATTACGGCGCCAAGCAAAGCATCTTCGTGCCGTTGTTCGGCATCCAGGCGGCGACGGTCACCGCCACCAGCAAATTCGCCCGCCTGGGCAAGGCGCTGGTGGTGCCGTTCACCCAGGAACGGCTGGCGGATGGCAGCGGTTACCGGCTGGTGATTCATCCGCCGCTGGACGGCTTTCCCGGTGAAACCGAGGAGCAGGACTGCATCCGCGTCAATCAGTGGGTCGAAGCGTCGCTGCGTGAATGCCCCGAGCAATACTTGTGGGCGCACCGGCGCTTCAAGAGCCGTCCGCCGGGCGAGCCGAAGTTGTACGCCAAACGCGGTTGAATCCTTTTTTGCAGTAAGGACCAGGGAGTGTTGCGATGAGTCCAGCGGAACCGGTGACGGGTTTGATTCTTTCCGGTGGCGGGGCTCGGGCGGCCTATCAGGTGGGGGTGCTGGCGGCGATTGCGCAATTGTTGCCGGAAGGCGCGGACAATCCGTTTCCGGTGATCGTCGGCACCTCGGCTGGAGCGATTAACGCAGTGACCCTGGCCAGCGGCGCGCTGGATTTCAAAGCGGCGATCCAGCGCCTGACCGCGTTCTGGCAGGGCTTTCGCAGTCATCTGGTGCTGCGCAGTGACTGGCCGGGGGTGATGAGCCAGGCCAGTCGCTTCGTGATCCACAGCTTGCTCGGCATCGGCGCCAAGGTGCCGGTGGCCCTGCTCAACAGCTCGCCGCTGCGCGAGTTGCTCAACGACAAACTCAATCTCGACGGCATCGACGAAGCCATCGCGCAGCAGCAATTGCACGCGGTGGCGGTGACCGCGTTCGGCTACGAGTCCGGGCAGGCGGTGACCTTCTATCAGGGCGGCGGCACCATTGATGCCTGGCTGCGCCATCGGCGGATTGGCATGCCGACGCGCTTGACCGTCGAGCACCTGCTGGCCAGTTCGGCGATTCCGTTGTTGTTCGCCCCAGTGAAGATCGACGACGAGTATTTCGGCGATGGCGCGGTACGGCAATCCGCGCCGATCAGCCCGGCGCTGCACCTGGGGGCCAATCGGGTGCTGGTGGTGGGCGTCAGCGGTAACCCGCGCGGGCTCGATCCGGATCAAGCGCAGCAACGGGTCTACACCGGCCAACAACCGACCCTGGCGCAGATCGGTGGGCACATGCTCAACAGCACGTTCATTGACAGCCTGGAAAGCGATATCGAGTTGCTTCAGCGCTTGAACCAGTTCAGTCAGTTACTGCCCGACGGCACGCCCGCTCGAAGCCTGGGCGTGGCGCAGGTAGAGGTGCTGGTGATTTCTCCGAGCCAGCCGATCGATGAGATCGCCGCGCGCCATCGCCAGGATCTGCCGGCGGCACTGCGTCTGTTTCTGCGCGGCCCGGGTGCGACCAAAACCAGCGGCGCAGGGGTGCTCAGCTATCTGCTGTTCGAGGCGGGGTATTGCAGCGAGTTGATTGAATTGGGGCGCAGGGATGCACTGGCCAAGCGTGGGGAGTTGTGTCGGTTTTTGGGGTTGGAGGAACCGGTCGTTCCTGCGTGACATGGGTGTTGCTCGCGATGGCGTCCTCGCAGACGCCATCGCCCGGCCGCCAATCAGAAGTGGAACTTCACCAGGAAGCTGGTGGTGCTCTGGTCGGTCTTGAAGTACTGGCTGTCCTTGATCCCGTACTTGTCGGACCAGTAGTCGTACTCGACACCGACGTACAACTGCTTCTCGCCAAGGCTCAGCGCCTTGCCCAAGTCGTATTTGACCTGTGGATTGAAGTGCAGGTTGGCGTGGTAATCGCCTTTGGAGTTGGAGTCGTTGTCGACCACCCAGTCCATGAAGCCGTCAATCAGGATGTTCGAGTTGCCGACCGGAATCGTGTAGGACCACACCGGGGTAATCTGCCAGACGTTATCCCCGGCGCGCGCGCCTTGGGTTTGGCGTTGGTAGAAGTTCAGTTGGAAGTAGTCGAAGCCGGGGATCGCCAGGTCGAAGCCCGGGCCGATCAGGTAAGACTCGGTATCGCCTTCGCCGAACTCGTACGTCATTGCCAGCAGCACGTCCTTGACCGGGCCGAACTCGAGCTTCTGATCGAAGATCTTGCCGAATGACAGCCGTGGGCTGAACTCGCCGTAGTAGGTGTTCGAACCGACGCCACCATCGTCCTTGCCGTTGTAGAAAATTTTGTCGAAGAAGAAAAAGTTGTCGCCGTACTTCCAGGCATCGGCGTGCTCGAAGGTCACGGTCTGCTGGATGCGCGGGTTGACCTGGAAGTCCTTGCCATAGAGGTAGGTCAGGCTGTTGTTCTGCCATTGCAGCAAGTCGCCGGCCATGGCCTGGCCCCCGGCCATTAACGAGCCCGCGAGCATCAGGCTGGTGCACGTACGTTTCATTCGGTTGCTCCCAAAAAGTAGGTGGTTCCACGTTATTTTTTTAAGGTCGACGCTCTGGTGTGGCGCCTTTTTCTGTAGCGGTAAAAATTCATCCAATCGGTCAGCTTTGATGCTGATAGCAAGAGCTGGGCCAAGGTTTTCGCGAAGCCAAAAAACGCCCGTTCGGCGGCTCGAAAGCAGTCGATTGAGAGGGGATTTGGGAGGCCTTGGTACCGTCCAGCGCCGGGATAAGTTGGCTTGCTGGTCAGGAATTACATCCGGGCTTTTTTTTAACGCGGATTCAGGCGGCCGCGGAGAATACTGACTCCTTGGCCAGGTCTCAAGTGCCCCGCAACAGGGCGCCGACGACAGGTATGGGGCACGGTGCTGAATCATCTGTTGCTCACTCTTGTTGTTATTGTTCGAGGCGCAGGCAGCCGCAACGGTGGGAGCCGGCAGGTGGCTCCCATCGATGTGTTGCGGTGAAGGCGTTAGTGCGGGTGAGCGTGGCAGTCGTTGAGCGCGGCGCGTTCGCGACCGCCGAGGATGTTGAACAGCAGGTTCAGCGCCAAGGCACTCAAGGTGGCCATGGCAATGCCGCTGTGGGTGATCGGGCTCATCCACAACGGCAAGTGGGCGAAGAATTCCGGACGCACCACCGGGATCAGTCCCATGCCGATGCTCACCGCCACCAGCAACTGGTTACGACGGTCGCCGATGTCGGCTTCCTGGAGAATCTTGATTCCGGTGGCTGCGACCATGCCGAACATGGCGATGGCTGCTCCGCCCAGCACCGCCGGCGGAATCGAGGCCACCAGGAAAGCGGCTTTGGGCAACAGGCTGAGCAGGATCAGCAAGCCACCCGCGACGATGGTCACCGAGCGGCAGCGCACGCCGGTCATTTGCACCAGGCCGATATTCTGCGCGAACGAGGAGTGGGTGAAGGTGTTGAAGAACCCGGCGAAGAACGACGCGCCGGCATCGCACAGCAAGCCACGTCGCAGCATTCGCGGGCAGACTTCCTGGCCGGTGATCTTGCCCAGGGCGAGGAACATCCCGGTGGACTCGACGAAGATAATCACCACCACCAGGCACATCGACAGGATCGGTGCGAGTTCGAACTTCGGCAGGCCGAAATGCAGCGGCGTGACGATTTGCAGCCAGGGTGCCTGGGTCATGCCACTGAGGTCGACCATGCCCAGCACGCCACACAGCGCGTAGCCCAGGCACATGCCGATCAGCACCGAGATGTTGACCCAGAAACCACGCATGAAGCGGTGGATCAGCAGGATGGTCGCCAGCACCAGCGCGGCGATGGCCAGGTACACCGGCGAGCCGAATTGCACTGCGGTGCTGCCGCCGCCCGCCCAATTCACGGCCACGGGGAACAGCGACAAGCCGATCGAGGTGATGACCGTGCCAGTCACCAGCGGCGGAAAGAAGCGCACGACTTTAGACATGAACGGCGCGATCAGCAGGCCGAAGAAACCAGCCGCGATGGTCGCGCCGAAGATCCCTTGCAGACCGATGCCCGGCATGCCAGCCATGGCGACCATGCTGCCGACGGCGGCAAAACTGGCGCCCATCATCACTGGCATGCGGATGCCCATCGGGCCGATGCCCAGCGACTGGACGATGGTGGCGATGCCGGCGACCAGCAGGTCGGCGTTGATCAGGAAGGCGATTTCTTCACGACTCAGGCCGGCGGCCTGTCCGATGATCAACGGCACCGCGATGGCGCCTCCGTACATCAGCAGAACATGTTGCAGGCCGACCAGGATCAGTTGCAAAAGGGGCAATCGCTGAATGGCGGGTGCGTCGGGGATGCGCGCTTCGGATAGCTCGGACATGCAACACCTCGGATCTTTTTTATTCTTGTGATTTACAGCTGCAGGGTTGCTGGCAGCGGTATTCGAATCAGGTGGACCTGTGGTGAAGGTTCAACCTGTGGTGAGGGGGCAAGCCCCCTCACCACAAAGCCCGCTTGCCACAGGCTTTTTGTGTTGCTTAGTTAGTACGCGCCCCCTGGTTGATCCAGGCACCAATCAGGTCACGTTCTTGCTGGGTCATCTGGGTGATGTTGCCCAGGGGCATGATCTGGCTGGCGACGGCTTGCGCCTGGATACGCGGGGCGTTCTGGCGGATTTGGTCGGGGGTGTCGAACATCACGCCGGCCGGGGCCGCACTGAACAGCGGGCTGGTCGGTTTGGCCGAATGGCAGACTGCGCAGCGTTCCTGGATCACGCTGTGCACCTTGTCGAACGCCGGGCCGGCGTTGGACGCTTGCGCCGGTGCGGCAGCGGGGGCGGCCGGGGTGGCTTCGGCGGGTTTCAAGCCACCGCCCACCGCAGTTTCCGGCAACGGTTGATATTCGATGGTCCCGGGTGCCTTGGCCACTTCCGGGGCGCTCGGCATCTGCGCCGGGCCGGTGACGTAAGCCAGGCTGATCATGCCGACGGCGGCGACGGGCAGGGTCCAGGCGAACTTGTGGCTGTCGTGACGGGTGTTGAAGTAGTGACGCACCAACACCGCCAGCACCGCGATCCCGGCCAGGATCAACCAGTTGTACTGGCTGCCGTAGGTGCTCGGGAAGTGGTTGCTGATCATGATGAACAGCACCGGCAGGGTGAAGTAGTTGTTGTGCCGTGAACGCAGCAAACCCTTGGCCGGCAGTGCCGGGTCCGGTGTGCGGTTTTCGGCAATCGCCGCCACCAATGCCCGCTGCGCCGGCATGATGATGCGGAACACGTTACCGACCATGATGGTGCCGATGATCGCGCCGACGTGCAGGTACGCACCGCGACCGCTGAACACTTTGCTGAAGCCGTACGCCGCGCCGATGATCAGCACGAACAGGATAAAGCCGAGCAGGGCAGGGCGTTTGCCCAAGGCCGAGTCGCAAAGAAAGGAGTAGACGAACCAGCCGACGAACAACGAAGCGATGCCCAGGGCAACCCCTTCAGGGCCGCTCAGGGTGCTGCCCGGTGCCAGCAGGTACAGCGTCGGGTTGGAGTAGAACACCACGCACAGCAGCGCGATCCCCGACATCCAGGTGAAGTAGGCTTCCCATTTGAACCAGTGCAGGTTATCCGGCATGGTCGGTGGAGCGAGTTTGTATTTTTCCAGGTGGTAGATACCGCCGCCGTGGATCGCCCACAGGTCACCGGCCAAGCCGCTTTTCGGGTTGACCCGATTGAGGTTGTTTTCCAGCCAGACGAAATAGAACGACGCGCCGATCCAGGCCACGCCAGTGATCATGTGAACCCAGCGCACGCTCAGGTTCAGCCATTCCAGCAAATGTGCTTCCACAGTCTTTACCTCTCGCCCGTCACTCTGTCGTCGAGTGATCGGACGCTTCTCTTATTGGTGGGGGGCAAGGATCAACCGCTCATCCTCTTTGAAAAAATGCTCATCGCAGTTATTGCCTGTGCCACTGCGATCAACCACCAGGAAGTCATCCCGCTTTTCGATCGTCAGCACCGGATGGTGCCAAACGCC
>Ga0247742_10000480_pt1 | contig 32321 bp, 25 predicted proteins | sample UWRJL208509C2_FD_180944 | JGI IMG/M metagenome (GOLD analysis project Ga0247742, IMG submission 180944) | Plant litter microbial communities from Arlington Agricultural Research Station in Wisconsin, United States - UWRJ-L208-509C-2 | ecosystem: Environmental > Terrestrial > Plant litter >...
CGACATGCCCAAGAGCCGCGCACTGGGCTTCACCGGGTTCAAGGCCAGCGATCAGGCGTTTTTCGATGTGTTCGATCAGTTGCGCAAAGAGCGGTTGATTCCCTGATTGCGCTCCCAGGAGGTTTGCGCTGGCGCGGCATGTCGCAAACAGCGCAAATCCCTGTAGGAGCTGCCGAGCCCGTGGGAGGCTGCGATCGCGGTGGGTCAGATTAACCGCATCGCAAGCTCGCGCGACTCGTCAGCGTCTACAGTGATGCGTCAGATCCCCGCCCACTCCGCTCTACCCCCGCAACGCCGCCCGAATCATGTCGCCCAGCGCATCCGGCCCGTAGGGTTTGCTTAGCAGAAACGTGCTGCTGCCCAGCTCGTGGGTGCGCGACAGTACGTCGCGCGTGTGCCCGGAGGTGAACAGCACCGCCACTTGCGGCGACTGCTGCCGGGCCCAGATCGCCAGATCCGCGCTCTTGATCAGCCCCGGCATCACTACGTCGGTGAAGATCAGATCGATCGCCGCGCCACTGCGCAATATCGCCATGGCGTCGTCTCCATTAGCTGCGACCAGCGTGTTGTAGCCCGCCTGTTGCAACAGCTCCACTGAAGTGGCGCGCACTGCCTCGTCGTCCTCGACCACCAGAATGGTTTCGTGGCCACCTGCGAAGGTGATGGTGTGATTGGGCGTCTCGAGCATTTCCGGTCGCAGGCTGCGCGGGAAGTACATGCGCACATCGGTGCCGCTGTCGACGGTGCTGATGATTTCGATATGACCGCCGGTTTGCTTGACGAAACCAAACACCATGCTCAGGCCAAGCCCCGTACCGTGACCGTCGGGCTTGGTGGTGAAAAACGGCTCGAAGGCCCGGGCCAGGACATTCGGCGCCATGCCGCTGCCGGTGTCGGACACCTTCAACAGCACATACTCACCGGGGCTCAGTTCCCTGCCGGCACACGCCTCCTTGTCGAGCACCGCGTTCTCGGCGCTCACCGTGATCGTGCCCTCACCTTTCATGGCGTCGCGGGCATTGATCGCCAGGTTCAGCAAGGCGTTTTCCAACTGGTTGCGATCCACATGAATGCGCCAGCCGTCTTCGGGTAACCGAATATCAACGTGGATGGTCTCCCCAAGCGCACGCTGCAACAGTTCGCCCAGCCCCTCATAAATGCGCCGCAAGCTGTAGACCGCCGGCGACAGCGCCTGTCGCCTGGCAAATGCCAGCAACTGCGAAGACAACTTGGCGCCCCGCTCCACTGCCGCCGTCGCTGCGTTGACGCGCTTCTGCACCCGGGGGTTATCCGGCTCCTGGCGCGCCAGCAGATACAGATTGCCGGCGATCACTTGCAGCAGATTGTTGAAGTCATGAGCAACGCCGCCGGTCAGGCCACCAATGGCCTCAAGCTTGTGCGACTGGCGCAGTTTCTCCTCGACCGCCGAGCGCGCACGCACCTCCTCGACCACGCGGTGCTCCAGGGTGCGGGTGAGCTGGAGCAGCGACTCCTCGGCCATCTTGCGCTCGTGGATATCGATCAGCACTCCCGGGAACCGCAATGGCTCGCCGTTGGCATCGAACTCGCAACGCCCGCTGGCCAGGATCCAGATGTATTCCCCATCGGGCCGCCGAATCCGGTATTCGGCGTTGTAAGGTCCGCCGTGGGCAACGGTGTGGGCGATCAACTGGTCTACGCGCTCGCGGTCATCGGGGTGAATGATTTCAGCCGCGCCCTCGATCGGCACGCCTTCGACGATCTGGTCGGCGGGGTAGGAAAACGTGCGGGCGAAGCGTTCGTCGCCCGACAGCAGATTGGCCTTGATGTCCCAGACGAAAGAGCCCACCAGGGAGCCGGCATTAAGCGCCAGCTGCAACCGTTCATTGGCCGCCCGGAAGGCCTGCTCGGCGGATTCGCGAAGGCGCTCGGACACAACGTGGGCAGTGGTCTCGACGACGATGGCCATGACCCCGGCCGGGGCATCATTGTCCCCCGGGACCGGGCTGTAATAGAGGTCCATCCATACGTCTTCGGGTTTGCCATCGCGCAGCAGCACCAGCTGCTTATCGCGGAAGGACAAGGTGCCGCCGGCCAGACAGGTGTCCACGACGTTGCGATTGAAGTCGGCGACTTCAGGCCAGCCCAGCTCCACCGGTGTACCGAGCAGATACGGGTGACGGCCCCCGGCGAATACCGAGTAGGCGTCGTTGTAAATCATGTAACCCTGACGCCCCCACAGCATCACCAGCGGAACCGGCGAGGCGAGCAACAATTGCACTGCCGAACGCAGGCTGCGAGACCAACTGTCCATCGGTCCCAGATCGGTCAATGACCAGTTGAACGCACGGATGCGCCCGGCCATCTCCCCGCCCCATCCGGCACATCCATGATCTTCAGTCAAAAAAGGCATCGGTTCACTCTGCTCTACGACGGCCGCCTGGCCCTGCTGTCGATTCGTTGCACTTACCGATGGTTCGAGCGCTGAAAATCAGAAAAATTTCAAGGTGATATAGCGAACTTCACCGAGGGTTGCAATGAGCCAAAAGTCGTCCCTTACTGCGGTTCAGATCCCCGCCACCAGACGCCCGACGTCTGCGATCACGGCGCTGCGCTCATCGTCGCTGCCAGCGCCTTCGGAGTAAAAGGTGGTGACGATGATCGGCGCTCGTTGCGCCGGCCAGATCACGGCAACGTCGTTAGTCGCCTTATTCGCGCCGGAGCCGGTTTTGTCACCCACCCGCCATTCCTTCGGCAGGCCCGCGCGCAGCTTTTTATCGCCCGTGGTATTGGCCACCAGCCAGGTGATGAGTTGCTCGCGGGAGGCATCGGACAGCGCCTTGCCCAGCACGATGTTTTTCAGGGTGTAGGCCATGCTGATCGGGGTGGTGGTGTCGCGCAGGTCACCGGGCTTGTTTTCATTGAGCGCAGGCTCTCGCCGGTCGAGCCGGGTGACCAGATCGTCCAGCGTGCGCAGCCACTCGGTCAGGCCTGCGGGGCCGCCGAAGCTGTCGAGCATCAGATTGGCCGCGGTGTTGTCACTGAGAGTGACGGCGGCTTCGCACAGCTGCGCCATCGTCATGCCGTCTTTTCCGGCGTGGGATTGGGTGGCCGGCGAGTACGGCACCAGTTGATGTTCATCGTAGGAGATGCGCCGCGACAGGCTCTCCTTGCCTTGATCGACCCGCGCCAGAACGAACGCTGCGGCCAGGCATTTGAAGGTGCTGCACATCGCAAAGCGTTGATCGCCCCGGTGCGAGATCATTTCACTACTGCCGGTGTCGAGAATCGCGACGCCCAGTCGCCCGCCCCATCGCCGCTCAAGTTCAGCGAGCCGGGCCTGCAGCGGCCTGGATGAGTCAGCCGCCAATGTCTCGAAGCTGGCCAAGGCAGGGACGGCGAGCAGCGAGGCCGTCAAAACGCTTCTGCGTGTGATCAAAATGGACGTCCTTGTGACGGCAGGTGAATACAAAAGGGCCGCCTGAAAAAAGGTCGGCCCCATCGGCGCCCATCATCCTGTCACGCTGGCGCGCATTCAAGTACGTCCTGGACGTCCGTTACTTCCTGCCCACTCAATCGGCACTCAATGCCGGTGCCGGCCCCGATGGAAAATCGACACGGTGCGCATCCAAGCGATAAACCCCAGCGTTACGGGGCGCGGCTCGGGCTGTTTCGATTCGGGGATCTCGCCGCTGAGCGGACACATGCACTGCGGCGCCAGCCACGACGCTTCCTGTTCAGTGGGTTGGAAGGGGGTGGTTACTTCGTCTTTTCCTACCGGCCATTGACTCATCACAACCTCCTGCACACGCATGGATGATTACAGATCGAGCACCAACGGCCCTGAAGCCGGGACTGCGCAGCAGATCAGCACATGGTCCGCCGGCGGCATCTCGGCAGGCGGAACCGGGTAATGCACCTGGCCACTGATGAGCCGGGTTTTGCAGGTGCCGCATGAACCGCCACGGCAACTGTATTCGGGATTCAAGCCACGGCTTTCGGCCAACTCCAGCAAACTGCCGCCGCCTGGCTGCCACCGCCCTTCCTTGGCTGATTTTTCGAATACCACCGGCACCGACATCACGGACGCCGGCGGTTGCTCGATACCTGCCGATTGTCGATCGCGAGTACGGGTGAGTGTGGACGGCCCGAATGTCTCGGCGTGTATGCGCTCATCGCGAATGTGCATGGCCCTGAGGCCGTCATACAGTTCCTGGGTAAAGCTTGCAGGGCCGCACAGGTAGAAATCGAAATCGTCGAACGGCAACAATGATTTGAGCAGCGCCAGGTCGATTCGACCGCTGCCCTGCAGGCCTTCACCCTGCCAAGGGCCTGGCGTCGGCTGGCTAAGGAGCCTTGCGACAGTCAATGAATCACCCGCCCTTTGAATCAGTGTGTCCAATTCTGCGCGGAATGCCAGATCCGCCTGACGACGTGCACCCTGGATGAACCAGGTCGGGCGCAGGCGGCGCACGCGTTTGCCTTCATAAATGACCTCGCGCAGCATCGACAGCATCGGCGTCACGCCAATGCCCGCGCCCATCAGCACCAGCGGCCGAAGCTCGGCAGGGTCAACGGTGAAGCTGCCTTGTGGCGCGCGTGCCTGCAGCACATCTCCCACCCGGATACTGTCGTGCAGATGCGCCGACACCACACCGTCCCGCTTGACGCTGATGCGGAAAAACTCGTCCGAGGGCGCACTGGACAGGCTGTAGGTGCGGATCACCGGTTTGTCGTGACCGGCTGGCATCAGGCGCAGCGGCAAGTGCTGCCCGGCTTTGAACACCGGCAGCCCCGCGCCGTCAGTGGGCTCCAGATAAAAAGAACGGATGCCTTGGGCTTCGTCTTCAATTCGCGCCACCTGGAATGGGCGCCATTGCTCTGACAGGGTTTGCGCCTTCAGCCGGGTGGCGGCCTGCTGCCAATTGCCGGTCATCAGGCTATTGGGCGAATAGCCTTCCAGGCGCAAGCGCAAGCGCAAGGCGGCGGGCCGGCGAATCACAGCCTGCACGTTGACCTGCCACAACCGTTCGGCGCCCTGAAACGCAGCAATCTCCGGCCCCTCAAGGATGATTTCGACCTGACCGATGACCTGCAGCACATCACCGGAGTCAAAATCGATGAACAGCAGCCCGGCTCTGGGGTTGAGCACGAAGTTACCCAGCGTATTGAAATGCAGGTTGCCGGCAAAATCCGGGATCGTCAGCACGTTGCCCTCGACCCTGACGAAACCGGCCTGGCCGCCGCGATGGGATACGTCCACCTGCCGGCGCTGCGGATCGCCGTCAAGGTCCACGTAGCTGGCGACGAAAAAGGTATCAGCGGCGCGGATGGTGGCCATCGCGGCAGTATCCAGCTCGCTCATGAGCGCAGGCTCTGGTCGGTCGGCAGACACAGATCGGGATGTTTGCGTGAGCTGGCGCAACTGGATGTACTGCGGGCAGTTGCCGAAAGCGTGTTCGACTTCGACGCAAAAGCCGTCCCCGTGGAGTTCACTGATCCGGCCGTTGATGCGATTGCGCCGCCGCGTGTGCAACTCAATCCCCAGCATGCCCAGCGCCGCACCGGGTTTGAAACCGTGGCTGAGCGGGTCATCTGCGTCGGGCAGCCGACTGAACTTCAGCAGCCGGGGATCGGGCGAGGTGATGAATCCCGCGTGATCATCCAGTGCGCTCGCCCAAGGCCACCCCTGCTCGTCGACTGCGCCGATGATGATATACGGCAACTGCTCATAGAACTGCCGATGCTGGTCCGGCATGTAATCGCGCACCACCTTCCTGCCGTGCTGCTCCATACGCTCGGCAACACCGACACGGGCCTGCAGCTGCTGTTCGCCAGCGTGCCAGAGGGATGGAGCGGTTCGAGCAGAGGTGTTCATGGCGGCGTCTCCGGTCAGCAGCGTCAGATTGCGCAGATGACCCAGTGTGATCCTTTCACCGCACTAGCAGAATGACCAGACAAGGCAATCCACTGTTGCAGGTTTTGCAATGCACAGCCTTGGGAGCGGACCGTCTGCCACGAGGCTTTTACACCCCTAAAAACCATAGCGCCTGATCAGCAGCCATTGCGGACGGGTCCGCCCGCACACTGAAACACGGGCGGTTCGGGAAATCCGGGTCGCCACAGGTTCCGTGGAAAAGAAAGAGTAGCCCCAGGTACGAGAATCGCTTGAGGCGGATGGGGGGAATCGACAAAACGTCAAAATCGGGCCGCTGAAACGACCGTTTATCCAGATCAGCGACGCCGGGGCAAAGGGGCGTGGCAAAACGCCACAGCAACTGCGATGCTGGCGGGTCATCGCGCGGTTCGGCTGCAGTGGAGGTGCTGATGCGCACTCACTCAAGCCGCGGCCCTACGCGCCGATAAAGCAAGTGTAAGAAGCCATCCGCCCGTTAGCTGACGACCCTGTCCGGGGCGCGGCAACGCTCGCGATTGCAGTCAATGAGATTGTTGTCCATGACATCGCCCCTGTCGCTTCGTCCATTACTTGATGTGCTATTGAGCGCCGCTTTGCTGTGCCTGCTCGTGGCGCCTGCCGGTGCCGCCGACGCGCCGCCGGCGATTCGTATCGTGACCGAGGAGCTGCCGCCCTACAACATGACGCAGGACGGCAAGCTCACCGGCATGAGCACTGAGGTGGTCCAGGCGGTGCTCAAGCAGATCGGCGTGCAGGCCGGCATTCAGTCGATGCCCTGGGCGCGGGCCTATGACCTGGCGCTGCATGGCGAAAATATCCTGATTTACTCGATTACCCGCAGCCCTGACCGCGAGGCGCTGTTCAAGTGGGTGGGCAGCATTGCGCCCTGCCGCTGGTACTTGTTTTCCTACGCCAATCACCGTCTGACGCTGCAGCAACTTGAAGACGCCAAGCGCTTCCAGACCGCCACCGTGAACGAAGACGTCGGCGAGCAATACCTGATCAGCAAGCACTTCACCCTCGGCGTGCAATTGCAGAGCAGCAACCGCTACGAGCTCAATTACGAAAAGCTCAAGCTGGGCCATGTCGATCTGTGGATCTCCGACGAGCTCAATGCACGCTATCTGGCGCGCAAGGCCGGTGATGATCCCTCCAGCGTGCTGGTGCAGTCCCTGCGCCTGCCCGAACTGGAAGACAGCGGCGGCTTCAGCATGGCGTTCAGTAAAAAGACACCGGACGCCACCGTGCAGCGCTTTCAGGAGGGGCTTCAGGCGATTCGTGACAACGGCACCTATGACGCGATTGCCCGGAAGTGGAATTGAGCATGCAGGCAGACCCCGAAAATCCGCTGCACGCAAACCCTGACGTGCCGCCGCAAACCGGCTCGCTGGCGCGACGCCTGGTGGTGGCAACGCTGGCGTTCTGCGTGCTGTTTACCGTGGCGACGGTCGCCGTGCGCACCTGGTTCGCCTGGGACAACAACCTGGCAACGATGAATGCCGAACTCACGCTGATCGATCAGGTGTTCCAGGGCACGTTATCCAAGGCCGTTTGGGAAATGGACAGCGACGCGCTGCAGACTCAGGTCGACAGCGTCGCCCTGGCAGCGCCGGTCGGTCGGGTGGAGCTCAAGATCGTCCGCCCCGGCCGTGTGCCGGAGGTGCTGGAACGCAAGCGGCCTGGGCACATCGGCTCCAGCCTTGCGCCGGTGCTGCATCGGCAACTGACGGTTGCGCCCTACCCCGGGGGCAACGAAGTGGTCGGCGAATTGACCATCGAGGGCGATGAGAGCCTGTTGTGGTCCAGGCTTTGGCGTGAGGTGGCGATCATCATGGTGACCCAGATCATTCAGTCGCTGGCGCTGGCCGGGTTGATCATGGGCATGTTCAACCGCTCGGTGACGCTGCACGTGCGCCACATCGCCCGGCATCTGAGCCAACTGACGCCGCAGAACCTGACGCAACGCCTGACCCTGGAACGACGCCGCAAGGCCGGCGATGAGCTGACCCTGCTCGAGGCCGGTGTCAATGATTTGCAGCACACACTGGCTACACACCTGGAACGTCAGGCCCGCGACGAAGTGGCACTGGCCGCCAGTCGCGACCACCTGGCCGAACTGGTGGAGCAGCGCACCGTGGAGTTGCAGGCCGCCAATACCCGGCTCGAAGCGCTGTCGCGGTTTGACCCGCTGACCAGCCTGGCCAACCGCCGCCACTTCGACGAACTCAAGGAACTGGAATTCAACCGCGCCCTACGCCACCAGCAGCCGTTGTCCGTGCTGATGTGCGACATCGATTTTTTCAAGCTCTACAACGACACCTATGGTCACGCCGTGGGCGATCAATGCCTGCGCGATGTGGCGTTGATCATGAGCACGCTGTTCACGCGCTCCGGCGAATTGGTGGCGCGCCTGGGCGGTGAGGAGTTCGCAGTCCTGCTGCCCGGTTTCGACGAGTTGCAGGCGCACGCCGCAGCCGAACACTTGCGCCAGATGCTCAGCCGCAGGCAATTGCGCCATGGCGCATCACCGGTCTCGCCGTTTGTCACCCTGAGCATCGGTATTGCCGAGCTCAACCGCGGCACGATGGAGCGCTTCGATCAGTTGCTGCAAAGCGCCGACAAGGCGTTGTATCGCGCCAAAAGCCAAGGCCGGAACAGGAGCGTGAGCTGACATGAACGCTTTTTCAAAGCATCCCGTTGCCCGCCGTGCCAGCCTGATGTGCGCAGCGATTCTGACGCTCAACTGCACGCTGACCCACGCCGAGACCCTGCACGTCGTCACCGAAGACTCGTCCTACAGTTATCTGAAGGACGGCAAGGTCGCCGGCTCAGCCAGTGTCATCGTCGAACAGACCCTGGCGCTTGCGGGGATCACCGATTACCGGATGACCCTGTACCCGTGGGCACGCGCCTACGACATGGCGCGCCTGGAGCCCAACGTGTTGATCTACCCGATCATCCGCACTGCCGGGCGCGAAGCACTGTTCAACTGGGTCGGCGAACTGGATCAGGTCACCCCGATGTTCTACAAGCTGCGCGAGCGCAAGGATGTGCTGGTCAAGGACCTGTCGGACGCCAAGCGCTACAGCGTGGGGGTCGTGCGCGATGACGCCCGCCAGCAATACCTCGAAGGCAAGGGTTTTACCAAGGTCGTGGTGTCGGCCAACAATCTGGACAACCTGCGCAAGCTGATCAGTGGCCAGCTGGAACTGGTGCCCATGCCCGAACGTGAGGCACGGGAACAATGCGAAGACCTGCACATCGCGTTCGCCGATCTGGAAGCGGTTTACACCCTGGACGAGCTGTCCAAAGGTCTTTACATCGCCCTGAGCCGGAGCACCGCCGACGACACCGTGAAACGCATTCGCCAGGCATTCGACACGCTCAAGGCCGATGGCAGCCTGGCCAGGGCGCTGGCGCAGCAGCCGCGTTGAGTTGCGTGGGCAATTCCCCAGATCTAACCGGTGAGAGGGAGCCTGCTCACGAATCCCGTCGCTGATCCGCTAAGGATGCACAGGATGTACCGGATTTTTTCGCGAGCAAACTACCTCCCACACCTGCAATGACCTGTGATGACTTGCCATCACAGAGCGAGGCCTCACACCAACGGTGAACTCACAAATATCTCCAGCGTCTCGGCCTGCGCACTGAACTGCGCCAGCAGCGGATATTCTTGCGCCGAAGCCTGATCGGGCACCACCAGCTGAATGAAGCCCCACGCCACGGCCACACTGATGCCGTCCTGACCGATGTGCGCGCCACCGGCAAGCGGACGCCGGGCAAGTTCGGCCTCAAGCTCTGCGCAGGCAGATTTAAGCTGCGAACCGACGCGCTCAAGCCACGGCGCGTGCTGAATCTCGGCAGGACGCAAATTGCGCTCGTAATAAATCTGCACCGCTTTTTCACAGGCCACCAACGCCAGACCGGTCACCCGCAGCACCTGGACCCGTTCGGCCAGCGCGTCTGGCATCAGCCTTCGCCCCGGCCCTACCAGGCACTCCACATAATCGAGGATCAGCGATGACTCCATCAGCACCACCCCGTCATCGGTCACCAGGGTCGGCGCCTTGACCAGCGGATTAATGACCTTGAATTGCTCGATCCCGCGAAACACGGAAATCGACTCATGCTCGAATGCGACACCCATGCGTTTGAGACTGACAGCGACCCGCCGTACATAGGGCGAATCCAGCATACCGATGAGTTTCATGTGCTCTCCCTTCTCGATCATGTGTGACGGTTGACAACAACTGGACAACAGCCGATTCAGCCATACGGTGGCACGACCGCAGGGCCGGTTCTTGGACAAATGCGCTGGCGAATGCCGCCATTTCAGCCAAATGAGCATAATCCAGTGGCACGCGCTTCGGGCTTCACGAGTTATTCACATTTGATCTGAAAAACTTTGTAACGACACCTTCCCGGCATCACAAGCTGAGCCATCGAACACACGTGCAGGTCGCCCCGACCTTGAGGACGCGTAACAGCGCGCGCCGGCTTTGCGGTGATCAGCGTTTTATATGGAAATGCAAATCGATGTTCAAACGCCTTACCTCTACCCGTCTGGTCCTGCTGTTTTCACTGTGCCTGGTGGCGTTCTATAACCTTGCGACCTGGCATGCGCTGGTCGGCCTGACTGAGCTGCAGGGGATCAAGGCCCTGGCATTTCAAGTGTCCTTTGCCTTCTTCCTGTGGGCGGCTTTCACCCTGCTGCTGATCCCGTTTTCGTTTCGCCCCACGTTAAAGCCCGTGCTGAGTCTGGTGGCGCTGTGTTCGGCGGCGGCGGCGTATTTCATGGGCAGCTACGGCATAGCCATCGACACGGTGATGATGCAGAACGTGCTGGAAACCAACCCCGCCGAAGCCAGCGCACTGCTCAGCCCCAAGCTGTTCGGGTATCTGCTGGTGCTCGGCGTGCTGCCGATCGTGCTGATCTGGTGGCTGCCTGTGACCTATCGCCGGGTAGTGCCGGGTTTGATCAACAAGGTGCTGGTCGCCCTGGGCTGCGTGCTGGTGATCGCAGTATCGGTGGGCGCGTTCTATTCGACCTACGCGCCTATCTTTCGCGATGAAGACAAGCTCACGCACTTCATCAACCCGACCAATTACGTATACGCCCTGGGCAAGCTGACCAAGCAAAGCGTGGCGATCAAGGAAACCCTGAAGGTCCAGACCGTCGGCGCCGATGCGGCCTTGAGCCCGCAGGCGCAGCAACGTGCGAAGAAAAGCCTGATGATCTTCGTGGTCGGCGAAACCGCCCGCGCCGATCACTTCTCGCTGAACGGTTATGGCCGCCAGACCAACCCTGAGCTGGCGAAGCTGGACATTCTCAACTTCACCCAAGTGCAATCGTGTGGCACCTCGACAGCGGTGTCGGTGCCGTGCATGTTCTCGAAATTCCCGCGCACCGACTACAGCGACAAGAAGGGTAAAACCTACGAAGGCCTGCTGGACATTCTCCAGCGCGCGGGCCTGAAGGTGGTCTGGCTGGACAACAACAGCGACTGCAAAGGCGCGTGTTTGCGCGTGCCCCACAGTGACATCCCGAAGAACCAGCCGAGCCCGTTCTGCGACGGCACCAATTGCCTGGATGAGTCGCTGCTGGTAGGGCTGCAGGCGTACATCGACACGCTGCAGGACAACGCGATCATCGTTCTGCATTCCGACGGCAGCCACGGCCCCGAATACTACGACCGCTACCCCAAAGCCCTGGAGCGTTTCACCCCGGTCTGCCACACCAATCAGCTGGGCAGCTGCACCTCTCAGGAGCTGACAAACGTTTACGACAACACCATTGTGTACACCGACCATTTCCTGGCGCAGACCATCGAGCTGCTTAAGCGCAACCAGGACAAGGTCGATACCTCGATGATCTACGTGTCCGACCATGGCGAATCCCTGGGCGAAAACGGCGTGTATCTGCATGCTGCGCCCTACGCCATTGCCCCGTCGGCGCAGACCCATGTGCCGATGGTCATGTGGTTCGGCAATCAGACGCTCAAAGACGCCGCCATCGACCTCAAATGCCTGCAAGCCAAACGCGATCAGCCGGACCTGAGCCACGATTACATGTTCCATTCGGTGCTGGGTTTGCTGGGTGTGACGACGGCGGAGTATCAGCCCAGGCTGGATATTTTCAGCAGTTGCAGAAGCGGTGGCTGATCCCGACTCTTCACGCTGGTTGTAGCAGCTGACGAGCAGCGCGAGGCCGCGATCGGTCTGTCAGATGTACCGCATCGCAACCTCGCGCTGCTCGTCAGCTCCTACAAGGACGGTGCCAGACGTCGCCTAATCATGGGCCTGTGACAACGGCCGGGCGACTTCTTCGAGGGATTTGCGCTCCGACGCCACCCCCCATATCGCTTGCACGGACGCTGCGATCAGCATCAACGCGCAGCCGATCAGATAGCCGATGAATACGTTGCCGCGATCATGGCTGTCGATCAGCTCGCCAAACAGCGTCGGGCCAATGATCCCGCCCAGCCCGGTGCCGAAGGCGTAGAACACTGCAATGGCCAGGGCGCGGATTTCCAGCGGGAAGGTTTCGGCCACGGTCAGATAGGCCGAGCTGGCCGCTGCGGACGCGAAGAAGAAAATCACCATCCAGGCGATGGCTTGCTGGGTAACGGTGAGCAGTTCCTGCTGAAACAGATAACCGCTGATGGCCAGCAACACACCGGAAACAGCGTAGGTCAGGCTGATCATCACCCGACGGCCGATGACGTCGAACAGGCGCCCCAGCAACAACGGGCCGCAGAAATTGCCCAAGGCCAGCGGTAATACGTACCAGCCGATGTGCGAAGACGGCACGTCATAGAATTCGGTCAGCACCAGTGCGTAGGTGAAGAAGATGGCGTTGTAGAAAAATGCCTGGGCGGTGAGCAACGTCATGCCCACTAACGCGCGCTGGCGATAGCTGACGAACAGCGTCTGGAAGATCTCGCTCAGCGGCGTGTGGTCCCGCGCATGCAGACGCAGGGGTTTGCCGGTGGGCGCTGGCAGATCGTGGCCCTGCTCGCGAAAACGCTTTTCAATGTTCTCGACGATCTTCGTGGCCTCGTCCGTCTGACCATGAATCAGCAACCAGCGCGGGCTTTCCGGCAGCCACAGCCGCATCACCAGGATCAGCAGACCAAGGGCTGCGCCGATGCCGAAACACAGCCGCCAGCCCAGATCGCCGCCGATCCAGCCGGGGTCCAGCAGGACAATCGAGCCTACGGCGCCGAGGGCCGCGCCGATCCAGAAGGTGCCGTTGATGGTCAGATCCACCCAGCCACGAAAGCGCGCCGGGGTGAATTCCTGAATCGTTGAGTTGATGGCCGTGTATTCCCCGCCGATGCCCATGCCGGTGAGAAAGCGAAACAGCATGAAGCTCCACAGGCTGAAGGAAAACGCGGTGGCCGCCGTGGCACTGACGTACAGGATGAGGGTGATGAAAAACAGTTTTCTTCGCCCGAGGCGATCGGTCAGCCAGCCGAAGAACAAAGCGCCCAGCACCGCGCCGCAAATATACGCCCCGCCCGCCAGGCCGATGTCACTGTTGGTCAGATGCAGCACGGGGCTGTCTTTGAGCGCGCCGGACACCGAGCCTGCCAGCGTCACTTCAAGGCCGTCGAGCAGCCAGGTGATGCCCAGCGCAATCACCAGCAGCGTATGAAAGCGGCCCCACGGCAAGCGGTCCAGGCGTGACGGCAGATCGGTTTCAAACAACTCGCCCCGAGTGTCGGCCCGCGCCGAAATACTGGTGGTCGCCATGCGCTCATCCTCACCTTCAGGCCGTGGCGGCCTTTGGGTTCAGAGTTCGAGCAACCAGGGGTAGTTCAGGAAAAGTGGGTGCATCTGTTGTGAAGGTCTGTGGGAGGGAGCTTGCTCGCGATAAGTCAGTACATTCGCCGTAGATGTATCTGCCTGGCCGCCCCTATCGCGAGCAAGCTCCCTCCCACCCGTAACCCGTGATGCGCATGCTCAACTCACCCAAAAATACATCAGCGTCAGGTTGGCCAGCGAGATCAGGCCGAACAGCCCCCAGGCGAGGACTTGGGTGGTAAGGCTGTTGGCGAACGGCCCCATCAGCTGTTTGTCGCTGGTGAATTTAATCAACGGCCAAAGGGCAAACGGCAATTGCAGGCTGAGCACGACCTGGCTCAAGACCAGCATCTTGCCCACCGCGCCATCACCGAACCAGATCACCCCGATGAACGCCGGAATCAACGCCAGGCCTCGGGTAATGAGCCGCCGCTGCCAGCACGGAATCTTCGCGTTGAGAAACCCCTCCAGCACCACCTGCCCGGCAATGGTCCCGGTGAAGGTCGAGCTTTGCCCCGCCGCCAGCAAGGCGACGCCGAACAACACGCTGGCCAGCGTGCCGCCCACCAGCGGGTCAAGCAGGTGATAAGCGTCCTGAATCTCAACCACTGCCGTATGCCCGGTGCCGTGAAACGCCGCCGCCGCGAGAATCAGGATCGCCGCGTTGATGATCAGCGCCAGGCTCAGCGAACCAATGGTGTCGACCCGCGCGTATTTGATCGCGCTGGCCTTTGCCGCTTGGGTCGTGCCATTGACCCGGGTTTGCACCACCGATGAGTGCAGGTACAGGTTATGCGGCATGACCGTCGCACCCAGAATGCCGATGGCGATGTACAGCGGCTCCTGATTACTGAGCACGTCCCAGGACGGCTTGAGCCCGGCCACTACGTCGGGCCAGAACGGTTTGATCAACACCAGTTCGATGAAAAAGCACGTTGCGATGGTGACGATCAGCCCGAGAATGATCGCTTCCAGGCGCCTGAAATTAGCGCCCTGCAGCGCCAGCACGATGACCGTATCGAAGGCGGTCAAGGCCACGCCGGTGGTAATCGATACCCCCAGCAGCAGGTGAAACGCCAGCGCTGCGCCCAGCACTTCGGCAAGATCGGTGGCCAGAATCGACAGCTCCGCCAGTATCCACTGGCCTTTGGCGACATTGGGGCTGTAGCGCTGGGCCGACAACTGCGCCAGATCGCGGCCCGTGGCGATGCCCAGGCGCGAGCAGAGGTTCTGCAATACCATGCCCGACAGGCTGGCCAGCACTACGACAAACAGCAGCGAATAGCCGAAGCGCGAACCGGCTTCAATCGCCGTGGCCCAGTTACCGGGGTCCATGTAGCCGATAGAGATCAAAAGCCCCGGCCCGACGAACAACATCATTTTGCGGGCGAACGAGGCGTTGGCCGGAATCGCGACCGTGTCAGTCACAGCGGAGGGGCAAAACGGCGCTGTAGCGGTGGTGGGGAGTCTGTACTTCACGGGAATCCGGTGGCTGATGGCGACAAGCCACGGAGCTTAAACGCGCAGAAATGTTTTGTCTCGATTCCGTTACCATGGCCGGTCCCACGGAACTGGAACTTCGACATGTCTGCTTCTGCACAAACGGCCGCGAAGACGGCTAATGGCCCCGACGGCATTGACCCGGTACGGGCCGCGCACATTTCAGCGCGTATTGATCGCCTGCCCGCGGTTGCCACACTCTGGAAACTGGTGGCGCTGCTGTCCATCGGCGGCTTTTTCGAGCTGTACGATTTGTTCCAGACCGCCTACATCAGCCCCGGCCTGATCCGCGACGGCTTGTTTGCCACAGGCAATCAGGGCGTGTTCGGTTTCTCTGATCAGGCAGCGTTCGCTTCGGCGACGTTTTTGGGCCTGTTTCTGGGCGCCAGTTGCCTGAGCCCTATCGCCGACCGCTTCGGCCGTCGGGCGATTTTCACCTTCGCGCTGATCTGGTACACCGTCGCCACTGTGCTGATGGGCATCCAGACCTCGGCACTGGGCATCATCTGCATGCGCTTTCTGGTGGGCATCGGCCTAGGGATTGAACTGGTGACCATCGACGCGTACCTGTCCGAACTGGTGCCCAAACGCATGCGCAGTTCGGCGTTTGCCTTCGCCTTCTTCGTGCAGTTCCTGTCAGTGCCGTCGGTGGCGTTGATGTCCTGGTGGCTGGTGCCCCAAGCGCCGTTCGGGATTTCCGGCTGGCGGTGGGTCGTGCTGGCGAGCGCCGTGTTCGCGTTGTTCATCTGGTGGCTGCGCTCACGTCTGCCGGAGTCGCCTCGCTGGCTGGCGCAGCATGGCCGCTTCGATGAAGCCGAACGAATCATGGATGACCTGGAAGCGCGCTGCATCAATGACCTGCAACGCAAAGCACCCGGCACCACCCTGGACGAGCCTGAAACCCACACCGTGACGGTAGAAGGCAAAGGCCGTTTCGCCGACATCTGGCAGCCGCCCTATCGCCGCCGCGCCTTGATGCTGATCGTGTTTCACGTGTTCCAGGCCATCGGCTTTTTCGGCTTCGGCAACTGGCTGCCGGCGTTGCTGTCCGGTCAGGGCGTGAGCGTCACCCATAGCCTGGCGTACGCCTTCGTCATCACCCTCGCCTATCCTCTGGGGCCGCTGCTGTTCGTCAAATTCGCCAATCGCTTCGAGAACAAATGGCAGATCGTCGGTTCAGCGCTGGGGGCGATGATCTTCGGCACCTTGTTCGCCCAGCAGACGACGGCGTTGGGACTGATTTTCTGCGGCGTGATGATCACTTTCTGCAACGCCTGGTTGAGCTTCAGCTATCACTCTTACCAGAGCGAACTGTTCCCGACCAACATCCGCGCCCGCGCAGTGGGTTTCTGCTATTCGTTCAGCCGGTTGTCGACGGTATTCAGCAGCTTGCTGATCGGTTTTTTCCTCGACCATTTCGGCACGCCGGGGGTGCTGACCTTCATCGTGGTCAGCATGTTGATCGTCATGATCACCATCGCCACCTTCGGGCCGAGAACACGGAATCTGGCGCTGGAGGATATTGCGCATTGAGGCCCTGGACGCAGGCAAGATCGGCACACTAGCCGTATGCCTGTAGGAGCCAACTTGTTGGCGAGGCGGTTTCTGGTATCGGCAGTTACGTCGGCTCGCGAACAAGTTCGCTCCTGCAGAGATCCTGCGGTCGTGTTTGTTGCTTCACCGAATCCCCAACCGCTTGGCCAGTCGGCTCAGGTTGGCGCGGTCGACGTTCAGTTCCCGGGCCACGTCGGCCCATTTGCCTTGATGGCGTTCCAGCGCTTCGCTGACGAGGATGGCCTGGTAGGCGTCGACTGCTTCCTTGAGGCCTTCACCGGGTTTGACGATGGGTGCGATGCTGTTGATCGGCAGGGTCGGTGCGGGGGCGGCGTAGTCTTGGTCAAGGCCAAGGGCGCCGGCTTCGATGGTGAGGATCCGTGGACGTTCAATGTGCCCTGACAAGGCTTTCAGCACGCCCCGGCTGATCAAATGCTCCAGTTCGCGCACATTGCCCGGCCACGTATAACTCACCAGCATTCTCTGCGCCTCGGCGCTCATGCGCAGGCTGCGCAACCCCATGCGGGCGCGGTTTTCTTCGAGGAAATAACCGGCCAGCAGCAGCACGTCGCGGCCTCTGTCGCGCAACGGCGGTACCACCAGCGGGTACACGCTCAGGCGGTGATACAAATCGGCACGAAAACGTCCTTGCTTCACTTCCTGCGCCAGATCGCGGTTGGTGGCGGCGATGATCCGCACATCTACGTGGTGCTCCTGATCAGAACCCACACGCTGCAACTGCCCGCTCTGCAAAACCCGTAGCAGTTTGGACTGCACCGGCAGCGGTAATTCGCCCACTTCATCGAGGAAGATCGTGCCGCCATCGGCCAGTTCGAACTTGCCGCTGCGGCCATTGACTGCCCCGGAGAATGCCCCCTTCACGTGGCCGAACAGCTCGCTCTCCACCAGCAGTTCCGGCAACGCCGCGCAGTTGAGGCTGATCAGCGGCTTGTGCGCCCGTGGCGAACTGAGGTGGATGGATTCGGCGACCAGCTCCTTGCCCACCCCGGTTTCGCCGGTGATCAGTACCGTCAGCGGACTGTTGCCGACCAACTGGATTTCCTGCTGCAAGCGTTTGTGCACCGCGCTCTGGCCGATCAGCTCACGGGGGCCGCGACCGCCGGCAGCGCGCTTGTAGACTTCGGCCAACTGGCGCTGGTCTTCGAAATTGCGCGCTAGCTGATTGATCCGTTCACTGGCCGTCACGGTGGCGGCCGCCAGGCTGGAAAACGCCTGAAGATTGTCCAGATCCAGCGCACCAAAGGTTGAGGGGTCCAGAGAATCCAGAGTGATCACACCCCAGGGTTTGTCCTGCACATAGAGCGGACAACCCAGGCAGTCGTGGACTTCCAGATGCCCGTGATGGCCGTCGACGAGACCGTCATAAGGGTCCGGCAGATCGCAGTCAGTGGAGAAACGCGTCGGGCCGCTGTTCTCGAGAATGATCTTTAGCCGGGGATGCTCTTGCACTTTGAACCGCCGCCCGAGGGTGTCGGGGCTCAAGCCTTCCACTGACATGGGCACCAGGACATCGCCGTCCAGCTTGAGCAGCGCCACGGCATCGCATGGCAACAACTGACGCAAGGACCGCAGCAGGCGCCGGTAGCGCTCTTCGTCCGGCAGCTCGCGGGACAGGTCGGCCACCAGCGGCACTAGTGCCAGCAACAGGGGATTCGTCATAACGACCTCAAAGCAGGGCTAATCGGCATACGGTATTGAAAACGCGGTCATTATGACAGCGCGACGTGTTAAAACGACCCCGCTCTGAATAGGTCGTTATGACATGGCACTGCTAAGCGATTGATTTTATGGCACGTTGTAACTGGCATGTTTCCTGATTAGAGCTAAGTACCGACAGGCACTCGCCGCGTCATCATCGATTCAGGAGAACGGCCATGTTCAACTTCTTCAACAATCCGGTCAACGTGCTGTCCCTTTCCACCCGCGTCCTGTGGACCGGCCTGATCATGCTGCTGGCGGGCATCATTGGCGCCTACCTGCTGGACCTGCATTTGAGTCTGGTGGAGCTGGTCAGCCTGCACGCCATGACCATCGTCGGTCCTACGTTGATCAAGATCGGCTATGTCATGCGCCTGCTGGCGCAACACAATCTGCGTAGAACACGGAATATGGCGTGGATGCCCATCGCCAAATAACAGTCGGCGACCGCTCGCCAAAAAGTTGCCAGCGCACTGTTTCATAATTGAAACCACTTTTTATTAAAGTACCGCCGCAGCGGATTAATAAATTCTGACGCCAGCTCCCCGGCGTGTTCTGCGACGCCGTTTAATTTAAATGAAGTCTGAAACAAAACAATTGTGGCTATAGTCGGGTCGACCCCAAAGGAGCACTCACTATGGCCAGAATTCAGGGACGAGTTCTCGAAACTTATCCGCCGCTGGTAGTTGATCTGGATGGCACTTTGCTGCGTTCGGACCTGCTGATGGAAACCGCCATGGCCTTCGTCAGAAGCCAGCCGCTCAAGGCCTACAAGTTGCTTGGCTGGTTGTTCAAGGGTAAGGCGGCGCTGAAGGAAGGCCTGGCGCTGGAGACGCAGATCGACGTGGCAGTGCTGCCTTATGATCCTCAGGTCATCGAGATGATCAAGGCCGCCAAGGCTGATGGGCGGATGATCGTATTGGCCACGGCCAGTCATGTGAGTCTGGCGGACAAGATTGCCGAACATCTTCAACTGTTCGATCTGGTATTGGCTTCTAACGCCAGTCGCAACTTGTCCGGCAATAACAAACGCGACTTGTTAGTGGCGCACTACGGCGAAGGCGGTTTCGACTATCTGGGCAACTCAAAAGATGATTTGCCGATCTGGAACGTGTCGCGCCAGGCCTATCTAGTGAACCCCGACCGAGGGGTGGAACAGCGCATTAAAGCCGTACGCGAGATCGAGCCGGTCATTCACTCCAATACTTCTTCTCTGCGTGACTGGCGCAAAGCCTTGCGCATGCACCAGTGGCTGAAAAACGCGCTGGTGTTCGTGCCGCTGCTGGCTTCCCACCGCATCAGCCAGTTCGAGCTGGTGCGTGACGGCGTACTGGCGTTTCTGTTTTTCGGCCTGTGCGCCTCCAGCGTTTATATCCTCAACGACCTGCTGGACCTGTGCGACGACCGCCACCACAAGAGCAAATGCAATCGTCCGTTCGCCAGCGGCAAGCTCTCTATCAAGGCCGGTCTGTTGCTGGTGCCGACGCTGCTCGTGCTGTCGTTCGGTGGCGCGCTGTTACTGTTGCCCTGGCAATTCTCGGCGGTCATGGCCGCTTACTACGGCCTGACCCTGGCGTATTCGCTGCACCTCAAACGCATGATGGCGGTGGACGTAATCGTGCTGGCGATGCTCTACACCGCACGCATCATCGCCGGCGTCGCTGCGTTCAACCTGACACTGACGTTCTGGATTCTGGCCTTCTCGATGTTCATGTTCCTGAGCCTGGCGATGGTCAAGCGCTACGCCGAACTGCGCGATGCCCGGGCCCGAGAGGTCAACACCATGGCCCGAGGCCGCGGCTATTATCCGGGCGATCTGGACATGATTGCCTCGCTTGGCGCCTCGTCAGGTTATCTGGCGGTCATGGTGCTGGCGCTGTACATCCAGGACGCCGCTACCACCGCGCTTTACGTCACGCCGCACATCATCTGGCTGGCCTGCCCTCTGCTGCTGTTCTGGGTGACGCGGGTGTGGATGCTGACCCATCGCGGCATGATGAACGACGACCCGGTGGTATTCGCCATCCGTGACCGCTCCAGCCAGTTCATCGGTGCGGCGTTCATGATGATGTTCTGGATCGCAGCATGAGCACGCCGCTGTATTCCTGGGGGCGCTTCCCGCGTACACCCCAGCGTGGCCATCGTTGCGAGTGGCTCGATGAGCTGCCTGCGCATCTGGATCGGGTGATCGACCGTCACCAGAGCAGTCTGCCCTTCGGCAACGGTCGCAGTTACGGCGACAGTTGTCTGGCCAGCAGCGATGAAGTGCTACAGATGAACGCCCTGGACCGGCTGATCGGTGCCGATTGGCTGGCTGGCACCGTACGGGTCGAAGCAGGCATTACCCTGGCCGCCGTGCTGGCGGTGGCAATCCCCAAGGGCTGGTTCTTGCCCGTCACCCCTGGCACCCAGTTTGCGACCATCGGTGGCGCCATCGCCAACGATGTCCACGGCAAAAATCATCACGTGCGCGGCACCTTTGGTCGGCACGTGCGCAGCTTTGGCTTGCTGCGCCAGGGTCAGGCTTCGATCACCTGCTCGCCCAGTCTCAATACCGAGCTGTTCGCGGCCACCATTGGCGGCCTGGGGCTGACCGGTGTGATTGCGTGGGCAGACATCCAGTTGATCCCGATTCGCGCCAGTCAGATCGATTTCACCGTGCAGCGGTTTGGCAATCTGGCGGAGTTCTTCGCGCTGTCCGCCGAGCTTGACGCACAGCATGAATACAGCGTGGCCTGGGTCGATTGCCTGGCCAAGGGCGCCGACACCGGGCGCGGCGTGTTCATCGTGGGCGACCATGCGCAATACGGCTCACTGGAAGTCGGCCAGCGCTCGAAACTGAGCATGCCGGTGACGCCCCCCGTGTCGCTGATCAACAACCTGTCGCTGAGCGCTTTCAACAACGCCTACTGGCGCCTGCACCCCAGCCTGCGCACACAGAAACGCAGCCGGTACGAGCCGTTTTTCTACCCGCTGGACCGTGTGCTGCACTGGAACCGGATTTACGGTCGGCGCGGGTTTCAGCAGTACCAGTGCGTCATCCCCGACGCCAATGCCGAGCTCGCCATGGGCCAGTTACTGGCAGCGATCGCCGAATCCGGTCAGGGCTCCTTCCTCGCAGTCCTCAAGCGCTGTGGTGACATTCGCTCGCCGGGGCTGTTGTCGTTTCCGTTGCCGGGCACTTCGCTTGCGCTGGATTTCCCCCAGAGCGAAGCCCTTGAAAACGTTGTTTTCCCGCGCTTGGACGCTATCGTCCGGGCAGCGGGAGGCCGGTTGTATCCGGCCAAGGATGCCCACATGAGCGGCGCCGATTTTCGTCAGGCGTACCCCGCCTGGGAGCAATTGGAAGCGCTGCGCGATCCCTCCCTGATGTCCCGTTTCTGGAGACGCGTGATCTTATGAAATCAGCTATCGATACAGCGACCAACACGGGGATCAAACGCGTCCTGATCATCGGCGCGACCTCGGCCATCGCCAGTGCCTGCGCCCGTTTATGGGCCACTCAGGGCAGCGATTTTTTCCTCGTTGCGCGTAACGTCGACAAACTGCAACAGACCGCCGCCGACCTCAAGGGACGTGGTGCGCGCCATGTCACGCTGCACGAAATGGACGCCAATGACATTCAGGCGCACCCGTTGATGGTCAACCGCTGCCTGACCGCCCTGGGCCAGATCGACATCGCGCTGATCGCCCACGGCACCCTGCCCGACCAGAAGGCCTGTGAAGTGGACGTCAACCTGGCGCTGCGTGAGTTCGCCAACAACTGCACCTCGGTGCTCGCCCTGCTGACGGTGCTGGCGGTGCAGTTCGAGACGCAGCGCTGCGGCAGTCTGGCGATCATTTCCTCGGTGGCGGCGGATCGCGGCCGTCCTTCCAACTATTTGTATGGCAGCGCCAAGGCAGCGGTCTCGACCTACTGCGAAGGGTTGCAGGCGCGGCTGTTCAAGGTCGGCGTGCATGTCACCACCATCAAGCCGGGTTTTGTCGACACGCCGATGACCAAAGGCCTGGCGCTGCCTGCGGCGCTACTGGCGCAACCGGCGCAGGTGGCGCAACGCATCGTCACCGGCATCGCCAACAAGGTGCCGACGCTGTATGCCCCAGGCTTCTGGGCGCTGATCATGTGGATCATCCGTTCGATTCCACAGCCGGTGTTCAAGAGGCTGAACTTGTGAGCGAGCCAGTACAGCTGTCCGGCTGGCGCTTCCGGGCGGTGGTGTTGTCAGTCGTCGGCTCGGCGCTAGGCTACCTGGGTTTCTCGCTATGGGGCGGCTGGCACGCGGTCGGCATGGCAGTGGGCGAAGTCGGCCTGATCGGCATCCTCATCGCGCTGTTCATGTCGTCGGTCAACTACGGGCTGCGCTTCGTGCGCTGGCAGGCGTATCTGAAAGTGCTGGGCCACCCGATGCCGTGGCGTCCAAGCCTGAACATCTATCTGGCCGGTTTTGCCTTGACCACCACGCCCGGCAAAGCGGGTGAAGCCTTGCGCGGCGTATTGCTCAAGCGCTGGGGCGTGCCGTATCCGAAGAGCTTTGCGGCGTTCATCAGTGAGCGTCTTTCGGACCTGTTCGCGGTGGTGCTGCTCACCTTGTTCGGCCTGTCGTTGTACCCAGAAGCGCTGCCAATGATCGTGGTCGGTGTCAGCCTGGTGCTCGTCGGTTTGCTGGTGCTCTCGCAACGCCGGCTGCTCGAATGCCTGACGCGGATGTTGCCGACCCAGGGCGGCAAGGTCATCGGCCTGCTGCACCACCTGATGCAGGTGCTGTTACAGGCCCAGCGCTGCAATCGTCTGGGCCTGCTGCTGGGCCTGACACTGCTCAGCGTGATCGCCTGGAGCGCCGAAGCGCTGGCCTTCGACTGGATTTTGCAATGGATGGGCGCCGACATCCCCCTGACCTTCGCGGTGTTCGTCTACGCCCTGGCGATGCTCGCCGGCGCAGTGAGTTTCATGCCGGGCGGGCTGGGCGGCGCGGAAGCGGTGATGGTCGGGCTGCTGGTCTGGAAGGGCATGTCCAGCGCCGATGCCATCGCCGCCACGGTGCTGATCCGTCTGGCGACGTTGTGGTTCGCGGTGGCGATCGGTGCGGTGATGCTGCTCAAGCTTAAAGGCGAAACCCCGCTGCACGGTCAACCGGTTCAATAGCAGTAAATACGCACTCTCAAGCAAAGAAAGGGACAGGAGTAGAAGTCATGGTTGCAGGCACCCGACATCGGTCATCAACGCTCATTCCGCTGTTGCTGGTCATCGGCGCTATCGTCTGGAGCTTTGTGGCGTCCAGCGGGCCGATTCAATGGATGGACAATGGCGTATTCCTCGCCGATGCCTCCCAGGGGCGGTACTTCAGCGAATCGCTGGGGCCGCTGGATCATCCGCTTTACCAGTTTTTCATCACGGCGGTGTACAACCTGTTCGGCCCGCAGCTGCTGAGCCTGCTCAACTCATTCTTGCTGATCCCGCTGGCGTGGGTGGTTTACCGGCTGGGGATCAGCGTCGGCGCCACTTCGCGCCAGGCGCTGCTGGCGGTGGCCGTGGCGATTTTGTCCCACGCCGTGTTCTGGATCTCGACCAAGGCCGAGGTATATCTGCTGCACACGCTGCTGGTGATGCTGGCGTACATGGTGCATTTCGATACGCGGTTGAAACTTGGGCCATTGCAGCGGCTGTTTCTCATCGGCGTGTGCACCGGGCTTGCGGCGGCGATCCATCAACTGACCTTTATCGTCTTGCTGCCGTTGTACGCGCAGCTGGTGTGGCAGCATCGCAGGCGCACGCTGATGACCATTCCCGGCGCAGCGCTGGGATTTGCCGTGACCTTTCCGGCGATCGTTCAGGACCTGGAAGCCGGCCGCAGTCTGATCGAGATTGGTCACCGCTACCTGATCGGTATTCCCGATCGGGCATCGGAGTTGACGTGGGAAGGCTCGCTGTTTCGCTTCGACGACATGTGGCACGAGAAGAACTCGGTGGTGCTGCTGATGCTGTCGCTGATCGGCCCGCAAATCCTGGGGCTGGTGCTGTTTCCAAAAAGCCCGGCGCTGCGCTTGCTGTGGGTGGCGGCGATACTCAACTTTGTGTTTGCGGTGTCTTACAACGTCACTGACCGCTTCACGTTTTTCCTGCCGGGGGTGGTGCTGTTTAGCGTATTGGGCGTGCTGCAACTGCAGAGGCTGCTGGCCAAAGTACGCGCAGAAAAGCTGATGGCCGCGTCGGTGTTCTGCTCTCCGGTGGCGATTCTGCTGGTGTACTCGGTCTACGCGAGCAATATCATTCAGCTGCCCACCCATACCGAAAAACTGCCGTTTCGCGATGACATCCACTACTTCATGGTGCCCTACCTGCCTGATCGCTCGGCAGAAGCCTTCGTGCGCAGCTACGAAGAAGCGGCCCCGGAAGGTGCCCTGATCATCTCCGACTGGACCCCCAACGGCGCCCTGCGCTCGGCACAAGCGAGCGGACGCCTGAAAAATCGCACCTTCGAGCTGTGCGAAGAGGTGCAGGACATCAGCACCTACCTGCAAGGGCCCGGCGCTTACCTGGCCCGGACCAGCTATTGCGGGGTGATCGCCAACCGGTTCCAGCTCGACGCGTTGCCGGTGGGGTATGCGGTCAAGGCAAAAGGGACTTTGTAAGCAACTGGGTTCCTTATGCCGGGCGTGGAGTTGCCTTACAGGTTTTGCTGCTGCTTCGTGCCACCTTGATGCATCCGTCATACCGCATGCACAGGTTTTGCTGCCGGTGCCCGGCAGATCGCCTGCAAGCAAGGCTCCTACGGGCTGCGCCCAGAATCAAAAGCAGTGCGCGGCGGGAGACATTGCGCTTCTGCCCGGAGGGCGTAGGAGTCCGGCTTGCCGACGATGGGCTGCGAAGCAGCCCTGAAACCAGGCACCTCGGTACATCCGTCATACCGCATGCACAGGTTTTGCTGCCGGTCCCCGGCAGATCGCCTGCAAGCAAGGCTCCTACGCCTCCGGCAGAAGCGGGTTCGGCAAATGATAGTGCCAATGCTGCGCGTGGAACCGATCATTGCCTGTTGGTGGATCGCTCAGAAGCCGCCTGCTTATTTCGAATTCAGCGGCGATGATGCGTCTTGTCTGTAAGTGCGCTCAGGATCGAAGACCATTTGCTTCACCTGCTTTTCTAGATCGGTGCTGTGATAAAGGTCAAGACACTTCAATAAATCAAAACGCACACCTTTGATTTCTGACTCTACCATCGGATTGTGATAATCCCTGGCAAGGTAATCATCCACCAACCTGCGGATGGCAAGTGGGCCCTGTTCCAAATCGTAAGATCCCCAGTCCCTCAACGCGCTCACACTACTCCCGGCGTCTTTGCCCACATCCGCGTCATATTTGTAGGCTGTGGTGATACATGTTGCGAGAGCTATATCCTTGTAGTTCTGAGCATAAGTACGAGCCCCGGCTTGTGGAGAATTTTGGGTTTGGTCCTCGGCATGAGTGACTGACGAGCAAATGCCAATAAGCATGGCGCTATATACACCTAGTACTTTTTTTATCACTTTAAACTCCAAAAATTAGCCTTGTCGGTACGATATGCAGCCTCTGGCTGATTGAAGTAGCAATGATCGTAACAAAGTCGTCCGTCGAACAAAGTCGCGTGCCCTTGCGCATCCGACCATCCAGATATCTCAAAAAGAATGACGCCCTTCCTGCCTGCCAAGGCGTCTGCAGAGGTTGGATATTTCACAATCTCCGGGCGTCCCCAGCGACGCTCCAGGAATTTGATGAGATTTTTGACGCGATAGAAATATTGACGCTTATCCGCGCCTGAGACTGTTTCCCGGGGAATCGTCGGGATAACCAAGCCAGCCTCATTCAAGATATAGCTCATGCGCACGGCGCAAGTATTGGTCCATTGTTGTTCCGGATCAGGGTTGTTTATATTGAATTCAACATATCCGCCAATCATCTCTGCGACTTTTGCGCTTGTGTTCAAAGGTTCATTCGCTGGGATGCACTCCAAGCGGTAGCAAACGACGGTCGATTCATTTGTCTTCCTTGATTTCAGTTCCTGGTGACGGTCGTGCAATGCTCCAGTGGTCTCACTTTGTTGATCCGAGCAACAAAGTTCGATTCACGACCAGAGCCGCGACGCTATCAGCATTTAGGAGGTATCGACGCCAAGCGGAAAAATCCGGATTGGTCCTATTAGGAGATCAGGAGTTTTCCTACATGGGGCGGATGATGATGGTGCCCGGAGGGCAAGGACGGAGGCGGGGGTGGCGTCCGGCCAAACCAGCCCTGAAACATGGCACCTCGACACATCTGTCATACCGCATACACAGGTTTTACTGCCGGTACCCGGCAGATCGCCTGCAAGCAAGGCTCCTACGGGCTGCGCCCAGAATCAAAAGCAGTGCGCGGTGGGAGACGTTGCGCTTCTGCCCGGAGGGCGTAGGAGTCCGGCTTGCCGACGATGGGCTGCGAAGCAGTCCTAAAATCAGACGCATCGGTCTATCAGTCATACCGCGTACACAGGTTTTGCTGCCGGTGCCCGGCAGATCGCCTGCAAGCCAGGCTCCTACGGGCTGCGCCCAGAATCAAAAGCAGTGCGCGGTGGGCGACGTTGCGCTTCTGCCCGGAGGGCGTAGGAGTCCGGCTTGCCGACGATGGGCTGCGAAGCAGCCCTGAAACCAGGCACCTCGGTACATCAGTCATACCGCGTACACAGGTTTTGCTGCCGGTGCCCGGCAGATCGGCTGCAAGCCAGGCTCCTACGCGCTGCGCCCAGAATCAAAAGCAGTGCGCGGCGGGCGACGTTGCGCTTCTGCCCGGAGGGCGGCGGTAGGCGACGTTGCGCTTCTGCCCGGAGGGCGTAGGAGTCCGGCTTGCCGACGATGGGCTGCGAAGCAGCCCTGAAACAAGACACCTTGATGCATCCGTCATACCGCATGCACAGGTTTTGCTGCCGGTGCCCGGCAGATCGCCTGCAAGCCAGGCTCCTACGGGCTGCGCCCAGAATCAAAAGCAGTGCGCGGCGGGCGACGTTGCGCTTCTGCCCGGAGGGCGGCGGTGGGCGACGTTGCGCTTCTGCCCGGAGGGCGTAGGAGTCCGGCTTGCCGACGATGGGCTGCGAAGCAGCCCTGAAACCAGACACCTCGGTACATCAGTCATACCGCGTGCACAGGTTTTGCTGCCGGTGCCCGGCAGATCGCCTGCAAGCAAGGCTCCTACGGGCTGCGCCCAGAATCAAAAGCAGTGCGCGGCGGGAGACGTTGCGCTTCTGCTCGGAGGGCGTAGGAGTCCGGCTTGCCGACGATGGGCTGCGAAGCAGCCCTGAAACAAGACACCTCGGTACATCAGTCATACCGCGTGCACAGGTTTTGCTGCCGGTGCCCGGCAGATCGCCTGCAAGCAAGGCTCCTGCGGGCTGCGCCCAGAATCAAAAGCAGTGCGCGGCGGGGGACGTCGTGCTTCTGCCCGGAGGGCGTAGGAGTCCGGCTTGCCGACGATGGGCCGCGAAGCAGCCCTGAAATGGCTTGCCGACAAGCCAACTAGACCTTTTTCAGCGCATCTTCCTTGTGCATCGCCAGATGCCCGGTCTTGTCGCTTTTGACTTCGTATTGCGGTTCGTCTTTGGAGGCTTTGCGATGCCGGCCCATGAACTCGACGTCGCTGGTGTGAACCTTGGTCACTTTGCCTTTGATGTGGCCGACTTCGGAGTTCCAGGTAACGTGGTCGCCGACTTTGAAGGGGTGGGTCATGATGAGCACCGGAGTTGATGAATGAATAAGTCAGTGAGTCAGACGAAATCCGTTGTAGGAGCTGCCGAAGGCTGCGATTGCGGTTCGTCTGACACACCGTTTTGCAGCCTTTGGCGGCTCGGCAGCTCCTACAGGGACCGGAACAGGCATGAATAGCCAAGTTGCCGGGAAGCCAGATTCACGGCTGCCACTGGGTTTTGGTGCCATCGAGCTTGCGATCGAGAAAACTCGCCGCGCTGATCAAGGCCAGGTGGCTCAACGCCTGGGGTGTATTGCCCAAATGATGACCGTGGGCGTCGAACTCTTCGGCGTACAGACCAAGCGGATTGGCATAGCGCAGCAGCTGCTCGAATTCCAGATGCGCCTGTTCGACCTTGCCCGCGCGGGCCAGGCATTCGACGTACCAGAAAGAACACGCGACAAACGCGCCCTCTTCGCCCATCAGTCCGTCGTCGTGGGTGTCGTCGTTGCGATAGCGATAGACCATACCGTCACGCACCAACGTGCGCTCGATGGCTTCCAGGGTCGATAACCAACGTGGATCACTGGCGCCGACAAAACGCACCAACGGCATCAGCAACATCGAGGCATCCAGGTTTTTACTGCCGGTATGCTGCACGAAATGGCCGAGTTCTTCGTCCCAGAAGTTGCTCCAGATGTCGTCATGAATCGCTTGACGCTCCTTGTGCCAGGCATCGAACGGCGCAGGCAACGAGCGTTTCAGAGACAGGCGGATTGCCCGGTCGAAGGCCACCCAGCACATCAGCCGCGAATGCAGAAAATGCTTATCGTCCCCTCGCATTTCCCAGATCCCCACGTCTTTGCTGCGCCAGGTGTCGCACAAATCATTGGTCAGCCTGGTGACGTGCTTCCAGCCCTCATGGGAAATTGCCTCGCCGTACTTGTTGGACAGATAGACCGCGTCCAGCAGCTCGCCGTAGATGTCCAGTTGCGTCTGTTTGTAGGCCTCGTTGCCAATACGCACCGGCGTCGCGCCGCCGTGGCCGGACAAGTGATCCAGCTGCGTTTCGGGTAACTCTTCCTGGCCGTCCAGGGCGTACAGGATGCCGAGCTTTTTGGCGTCCTCGCAGCAGTCGCCCATGCGCTCACGGACCCAGTGCATGAAATTATTGGCCTCGTCGGTGTAGCCCAGGCGCATGAAGGCGTAGACCGTGAACGAGGCATCACGAATCCAGGTGTAGCGGTAATCCCAGTTGCGTTCGCCGCCGGCTTCTTCGGGCAACCCGAACGTCGCCGCCGCGACAATGCCACCGTGTCTGCGGGACGTCAGCAGCTTGAGGGCCAGGGCCGAGCGGTTGACCATCTCGCGCCAGCGGCCACGGTATTCCGATTGGCGACTCCAGTTGCGCCAGAACTTCAAGGTGTCCTGCAGATAGCGATCGCATTTGCCGGCACTGACCTGTTCATCGTCGGCGCCGCCCAGAATGAACTCGACCATCTGGCCCTGCTCGACCTCAAACTCGGCAACCGCAGCGTAGTCATCCAGCATCAGGGCGGTTGTCGCACACAGCCGCATCGACGGCTGGCCCTGGGCTTCGAACAACACATCCTCGCCGTCCATGCGGGCCTTGGTATCGGCGCGGCTGTAGTCATGCCGCACTCGACAGACCATTCGCACCGTGCAGCGGCCGTGGCGTACATGAATCCTGCGGCACAGCCGTGGCAGGTCTTCCGCCTCCTCGGCAATCGGCATCAGATCCGTGACCTCCACGACCGCGTCCTCAGCGATCCAACGCGTCATCAGCACATTGGTTTCCGGCAGGTACAACTGCTGACGCCGGGCATCAGGCAGATCGGGCGAGAGCTGGAAGATCCCTGCGTCCGGCGTATCGAGCAGTGCGGTGAAGATCGACGGACTGTCGAAATCCGGCCAGCAACAAAAGTCGATGCTACCGGTGTCGGCCACCAAGGCTGCGCTGCGCATGTCGCCGATGATGCCGTGATTCTCGATCGGGTTTTGCAACTCGTCACCGGGCCTGGTTTGAGGCTGCTGAATGTGTTCAACCATTGTTTCTGAACTCCGGGTACAGGCTCATGCCGCCATCGATGAACAAGGTGGTGCCATGCACATAATCCGAGGCATCGGACGCCAGCCAGACCACGGCATTGGAGACGTCTTCAGCCTCCCCCACCCGGCCATACGGAATCAGTTCCAGGAGTTTTTTCTCGGCGTCGCCTTCGGTGGCCTTGGTGTTGATCGCAGTACGAATGGCCCCTGGGGCGATGCTGTTGACACGAATCCGCTGCTCGCCCACTTCCTGAGCGATGCTGCGCATCAGCAGATCGATGCCGCCCTTGGACGCTGCATAGTTGACGTGCCCGGCCCACGGAATGAGCTGATGCACCGAGCTCATGTGAATGACCTTGCCCAGTGCCCGGGAAATTTCCGGACGGATTTGCTGTTTGGCGAACTGCCGCAACGCCGCCCGCACGCAAAGAAACTGCCCGGTCAGGTTGACTTCGATGACCTTGTTCCAGTCCTCCAGCGTCAGATCGGCGATGGCGGCGTCTTTCTGCAGGCCTGAGTTGGCGAGCAGGATGTCCAGACGGCCGAAGGCGTCCAGGGTCTTGGCGAACATCTTTTCCACGTCTGCTTCTTTGGACACATCCGCGCCGACTGCAATGGCCTGCCCGCCCGCATCGCGAATCTGTTGCGCGAGCTTTTCAGCAGGCTCGTACTGCGAGTTGTAGTTGATCACCACCGCCGCGCCTGCATCGGCCAGGCCCTTGGCCGAGGCAGCGCCCAGTCCTGAACTGCCGCCCGTGACCAAAGCCACCTGGCCTTTCAAAGAAATCAGCATAAATGTCGAGCCTCATGTGAGCGTTTAAATGCTGACTGAGCGCTGTCGGTGTTAGTTCAGTACACATTCCCCTGTAGGAGCTGACGAGCACCGCGAGGCTGCGATGCAATACACCTGATGCACCGCAATCGCAGCCTCGCGGTGCTCGGCAGCTCCTACAAAGGTTAACCGCGCACGCATGAAATATCGGTTATCTGCCCTGCCGCGCTGGACGCCACGCAACCCCACTCCATAAACTGTCGCCCATCATTTCGTAACAACGGGTGACCGGATGCTGGGCTTTGGGGACGACGACCGATGAATCGAAATGAACTGCGCAAGGCCGACATCAACCTGATGGTGGTGTTCGAGACCTTGATGCAAGAACGTAACGTGACCCGCGCCGCAGAAAAGCTGTTCCTTGGTCAGCCCACCATCAGTGCCGCCCTCAATCGCTTGCGAGCATTGTTCAACGACCCGTTGTTCATCCGTGTCGGCCATCGCATGGAGCCGACCGCGAGGGCGCACGAGATCATTCATCACTTGTCGCCGGCCCTGGACGCGATGTCAGTGGCACTGAGCCTGAGCAGTGATTTCGACCCTGCCAGCAGCAACATGACCTTTCGCCTGGGCGTCTCGGACGACGTCGAATACAGCCTGCTGCCGCCCCTGCTGCGCGCCATCCGCGAAGAAGCGCCGGGGATCGTGATCGTCATCAAACAGGTCAATTACTGGAATATCTCAGAGCTGCTGATGTCCGGCGAAGTCACCGTAGGGGTGTGCCTGACGCGAGAATTGCCGGCCAATGCCAAACGCAAGCAGTTGCGCAATATGCAGCCGATGGTGGTGCAGGCACGCAAGCCGTCCAGGCCGATGACGCTGGACGAATACTGTTCACGCCCGCATGTGGTGGTGTCGTATGTGGCGAACATCAGCAGTTTCGCCGATGAATGGCTCGAAGCGATTGGCCGCAAGCGCCAGGCCGTGCTGTCCGTACCGCAGTACAGCACCCTGCCCGCTTTGATGGCCGGCACTGATTTGCTGTGCAACCTGCCGGACCATTTGACCACCGCAATGGTCAACGCCGGTTTGCTGTATGGCGAACCGTTGCCGTTCGTGACGCCGATGCTGGACCTGTCGATGGTCTGGCTCAGTGTCATGGACACCGACCCTGCCGAACGCTGGTTGCGCAAGAAGCTGGAGATGTTCATGGGGGATCCCCATGCGATCCCCATGAGCGGTGCTGCCAATTAGCCGAAACGACCGGTGATGTAGTCCTCGGTCTGGGTCTTGGACGGTTTGGTGAAGATGGTGTCGGTG
>Ga0247742_10000481_pt1 | contig 32294 bp, 22 predicted proteins | sample UWRJL208509C2_FD_180944 | JGI IMG/M metagenome (GOLD analysis project Ga0247742, IMG submission 180944) | Plant litter microbial communities from Arlington Agricultural Research Station in Wisconsin, United States - UWRJ-L208-509C-2 | ecosystem: Environmental > Terrestrial > Plant litter >...
CCGTCATGCAGTTCACCCGTGTGAGCTTTGGCGGCATCGACTGCTACGTCAGCCGTTCAGGCTATACCGGTGAGGACGGTTACGAAATCTCGGTGCCGGCCGACCAGGCCGAATCCCTGGCGCGGCGTCTGCTGGCCGAGCCTGAAGTCGCGCCGATTGGCCTTGGCGCCCGTGACTCGCTGCGTCTGGAAGCGGGTCTGTGCCTGTATGGCCACGACATGAACACTCAGACCACCCCCATCGAAGCGAGCCTGTTGTGGGCGATTTCCAAGGCGCGCCGTGCCGATGGCGCCCGCGCTGGCGGTTTCCCCGGCGCTGCGCAAATCTTCGCTCAGCAGGCCTCAGGCGTTGCTCGCAAGCGCGTTGGTTTGCTGCCTCAAGAACGTACGCCTGTGCGCGAGGGTGCAGAGATCGTAGATGCCGAGGGCACAGTGATCGGGACAGTCTGCAGCGGTGGCTTTGGGCCGACTTTGGGCGCCCCACTGGCGATGGGCAGTCTGGACACCGCATTTGCCGCGCTCGGCACATCCGTTTGGGCGATTGTGCGTGGCAAGAAAGTACCGATGCTGGTCAGCAAAATGCCTTTCGTGGCGCAGCGTTACTTCCGCGGTTGATATCGGCGTCAAAAAATCAGGCAGCCAAAAGAGTGCAAACGCAGTCTGGCTGCCGCATCACAGTGCGATTTCAAACAGTGTGGGAAGTGTCAAAAAAATGCACTTTTAACGACACTCATATTGTAAAAACTATCGATCACTCTTAACCGGTTAAACTTTTCAAAAAGTGCCCTCGACCGCCTGAAACCGGGGGTGAGCGGGGCTTGTTTTTTCTGTAACAGTTAGCGTAGAGTTTCTTAACTGTGTTTGCATGGGTCGCTTGGGACCGTGACCTGGGCAGTAGCGAGAACAAATGCTACATCCCGCTCAACGTTTCTTACTTCCTGCAACCAGCCCAGTACTTCTTCGTTCGAAGGAGGCTGTCATTAATTTAAGCTCCAAGGAAATAAGAAAATGTCTACACGTCAGAGCGGCACCGTTAAGTGGTTTAACGACGAAAAAGGTTTTGGTTTTATCACTCCCGAGAGCGGTCCGGATCTGTTCGTCCACTTCCGCGCTATTCAGGGCAACGGCTTCAAAAGCCTGAAAGAAGGCCAGAAGGTGACGTTCGTTGCCGTGCAAGGCCAGAAAGGCATGCAGGCTGACGAAGTACAAGCCGAAGCCTAAATAGCTGCAAACGAAAAGCCCCTGTTGCCACCACCAGGGGCTTTTTTATGCCCGCAATTTTGTACCATGCAGGCTTCCCGCCCACGAGCGCGTCCCGATGCCAAAACACCTGCTCCGCCCCCAAGGCGATTTCCCCGCAGCGGGATTGGGCCGCCGCATGGCTGCAATCTTCTACGACTTGCTGCTGTGCGTGGCGCTGCTGATGGTAACCACTTTCATCTACAAACTGATCTGGATGGCTCTGGTGGGCGAAGCACAATTGCGTGCGCTGTCCGAAGCCGGCTCGCTGGACGGCGATCCGCTGCTATCGACCATTCTGTTGTTCGTGCTGTTTGGTTTTTTTGCCAAATTCTGGACCCACGCCGGGCAAACCCTGGGCATGCAGGTTTGGGGGATTCGGGTGCAGAACGCCGACGGCACCGGCATCAGCCTGTGGCAGGCGCTGCTGCGATTTGTGGTGGCCATTGCGTCATGGCTCTGTGTCGGGCTCGGGTTCTTCTGGAGTTTGATCGACAAGCAGAAACGCAGTTGGCATGACCTGTATTCCGGCAGCCAACTGGTGCGGATTCCGAAGCAGAAGAGGTGAAACTCACGCCCCTGTAGGGGCCAACTCATTTGGCAAGACGACCAAGTACGTTCATCCCGCACTGGCCCCTCGCGAATAAATTCGCCCCTGCAGAAGACGGAGGAGTCGCCCACAAAAAAGCCGACCCTGAGGTCGGCTTTTCATTGCGCTTGAACGTCAACCCGCTCGGCGCAGCAGCCAGATCCCCGCCAGCGCGCAGATTCCTGCAGGCACCAGCACGGCGAACAGCGGCGAGAAGCCGAACACCAGGCTCGAAGGCCCTAGCAGATCCTGAGCGATGCGGAAGGTGAAACCCACCAGCACACCGGTAAATACCCGCTGCCCCAACGTCACCGAGCGCAGCGGCCCGAAGATGAAGGAAATGGCCATCAACACCAGCGCGACCGTCACCAGCGGCTGCAAAATCTTGGTCCAGAACGCCAGCCAGTAACGGCCGTTGTTCAGGCCTTGATCCGCCAGGTAGTGCGCATAGCCCCACAGTCCCGTCATCGACAGCGACTCCGGCGGCAGCACCACCGTACTCAACAACTGCGGGCTAAGCGCGACGTTCCAGCGCTCTTCGGGCGTGTTGATAACTTCTGTGCGATCACCGTGGAACACCGTGGTCGTGACATCTTTAAGTAGCCAGTGGTCGGTGTTGAAGTTTGCCTGTTTAGCGAAGCTGGCGGTCTGCATGTGTCGCTGATCGTCGAAGTGATAGCGCGTCACGCCGTACAGCAAACCGTTCGGTTGCACGGTGTTGATGTGGATGAACTCCTCACCCTGACGGTGCCAGAGACCGTGGCGCGCACTTTGTGCATCCCCGCTGCCCTGGGCCAGCGAACGTGCCGCCTGGGCCTGAGCCTCGGTGGCCGGGGCGACGTACTCGCCCACCAGCAACCCTGCAACCATCAGCACCAGCATCGGCTTCATGACCGCCCACACGATACGGCCGATGGACACGCCAGCGGCCCGCATGATCGTCAACTCACTGCTGCTGGCAAGACCGCCGAGGCCGATCAGGCAGCCGATCAGCGCCGCCATTGGCAGCATGTCGTAAAGACGGCGCGGGGCCGTCATCAACACAAAACTGCCCGCATCCCAGAAGGTGTAGGTGTCACTGATGTCAGCGATCTCATCGATGAAGGCAAACAGCGACGCCAGCCCGAGGATAATGCCCAGTACGGCGAGAATCGCGACGAAGACGCTTTTGCCGATGTAGCGATCGAGCTTAACCATGAGCCACCCCCGACACGCTGCGGCGACTCTTGATCTTCAAGCGCAATGGCTCCCAGTACAGCAACACCAGACCAATCGCCAGGAAGATGAGGTGAACCCACCACAGCCCCAATGCCTGAGGAATCTTGCCTCTTTCCAGCGCGCCTCTGGCAGCGATCAAAATGGTCAGGTAGGCCATGTACAGCAGGATGGCGGGCAGTAATTTGAGGAAGCGGCCTTGACGAGGATTGACCCGCGCCAGCGGCACTGCCATCAGAGTGACGATGAACACCAGAATCGGTAGCGAGACACGCCACTGCAATTCAGCCCGATTGCGCGGCGAATCCTCGCCCGACAGCAACTCGCTGGTCGGAATCGCATCGCGGTCGGTGACTTCGTCGCTGATGTCAGGCTTTGGCAGCAAGGCGCCGTAGGTGTCGTACTTGATTGCCCGGTAATTGGCTTCACCCGGATTACCGTCGTAGCGATAGCCGTTTTCCAGAATCAGGTAGCGACTGCCGTCATTCCTGACTTCCTGGTGGCCTTTTTCGGCGACCAGAACAGTGATCCCGCGATCCTTGGACTGATCCGAGGACATGCGCTTTTCGGAAATGAACACGCCACCCAGGTTCACGCGGTCATCGGACAATTGCTCGGTGTAGGTCACTCGCGTGCCGTCGCGCAATGCCTGAAAACGGCCCGGCACCAGTGTGTCGAATTCGGTCATGGCGTCCTGCTTGTTGATCAGCAGGGAAAACTGCGTAGCGCCCTGGGGCGCGAGGCTGAAGCTCAACCAGGCCACCAACAGCGACACCAGTGCAGCCGGTGCCAAGGTAATAAGCAGCAGACGTTGCTGGCTCATGCCGGTGGCAGCCAGAACGGTCATTTCGCTTTCGAGGTACAGACGGCCGTACGCCAGGAGAATCCCCAGGAACAGCCCCAGCGGCAGAATCAGTTGCAGGAAACCCGGCAGCCGAAAGCCCATGATCAGAAACAACACCCCCGGATCCAGGGCGCCGGAAGCCGCTTGGGCAAGGTATTTGATGAAGCGTCCGCTCATGATGATTACCAGCAGCACGGCGCTCACAGCGCTCAAGGTAACCAGCACTTCTCGGGACAGGTAACGGAAGACAATCAAACCAGACACTCCAGGGTTGTCAGGCTCAGGCAGCCTGACAAGGAAATGGATCAGCCAGGGCGCTCGCCAGGACGAACGACCAAAAAAATATGCGGCATTATCCTGTGATTGGGTGTGTCTGTCACTGCGCGCGCCGGATACTTCTCACATCCCGGTCATACGCGCGTATTAACGGGGTTGTCATCCGTCCTCCCGCAGGGTCAAACTGCGGGCCTTACCGCTGGCATGACGATCCCAGACACCTGAGCCATGCCACGCTGCGCAGTCTTTTTTGCGATAACCCACAGTTTATTCGGGGACCCCGACATGGAATTGGTTGTTAAAAGCGTCAGCCCAGAAACCTTGAAAACCGCCACCCTGGTGGTGGCCGTTGGCGAAGGCCGCGCGCTCAGCGATGCCGCTAAAAATGTCGATAGCCTCAGCGGCGGTGCGATCAGCGCCGTTCTCAAGCGCGGCGACCTGGCCGGTAAAGTCGGTCAAAGCCTGTTGCTGCACAGTCTGCCTAATCTCAAAGCCGAGCGCGTATTGCTGGTGGGTACCGGTAAAGAAGCCGAGCTGACTGATCGTCAATTCCGCAAAATCATCAGCGGCGTGCTGTCGACCCTCAAGGGCCTTGGCGGCACCGACGCCACCTTCGCGCTGGACCACCTGAACGTCAAGAATCGCGATCTGTATGGAAAAAATCGCCTGCTGGTCGAAACCCTGGCCGATGGCGAGTACGTTTTTGATCGTTTCAAAAGCCAGAAGGCCGACCCGCGCGCACTGAAAAAAGTCACGCTACTGACCGACAAGGTCAATGTGGCTGACATCGAACGCGCCGCAACTCATGCCCTGGCCATCGCCAAAGGCATGGCATTCACCCGTGATCTGGGCAACATGCCGCCAAACCTGTGCCACCCTACTTATCTGGGCGAAGAAGCCAAGGCGCTGGGCAAGGAATTCAAGCATCTGAAAGTCGACGTCCTCGACGAGAAGAAGATTGCCGATCTGGGCATGGGTTCGTTCCTGGCCGTGGCTCAAGGCAGCGCCCAGCCACCGCGCCTGATCGTGATGAACTACAGCGGTGGCAAGAAGGCCGACAAGCCGTTCGTGCTGGTCGGTAAGGGCATCACCTTCGATACCGGCGGCATCAGCATCAAACCTGCAGCCGGCATGGACGAGATGAAGTTCGACATGTGCGGCGCCGCCAGCGTGTTCGGCACTCTGCGCGCCGTACTTGAACTGCAACTGCCGATCAATCTGGTGTGCATCCTGGCCTGCGCCGAGAACATGCCGAGCGGCACTGCGACCCGTCCGGGCGACATCGTCAAGACCATGAGCGGCCAGACCGTTGAAATCCTCAACACTGACGCCGAAGGCCGTCTGGTGCTGTGCGACGCGCTGACCTACGCCGAACGCTTCAAACCACAGGCGGTGATCGACATCGCGACCCTGACCGGCGCTTGCGTTGTGGCTTTGGGCGGTCACACGTCAGGCCTGCTGGGCAACAACGACGGTTTGATCAATCAGTTGCTGGACGCTGGCAAAAAGGCTGACGATCGCGCCTGGCAGTTGCCATTGTTCGACGAGTATCAGGAGCAGCTGGACAGCCCGTTTGCCGACATCGCCAACATCGGCGGCCCGAAAGGCGGCACCATCACGGCGGCCTGTTTCCTGTCGCGCTTCGCCAAGGCCTACGAGTGGGCGCACCTGGACATCGCCGGCACTGCATGGCTGAGCGGCGGCAAGGAAAAGGGCGCCACTGGCCGTCCGGTTCCGCTGTTGACCCAATACCTGCTCGACCGCGCAGGCGCCTGAAGCGTCGCGAAACGTGTCGGGCTGCCCGGCACGTTTCACGCCCCGGAGCTTTCATGACCCAAGTCGATTTCTACATCCTGCCCAGCGCCGACCCGATTGCGCGGCTGGATTTCGCCTGCAAGCTCACCGACAAAGCCTGGCGCCTTGGCCACAAGGTTTATCTGCACTGCAGCGATGCGGCTCAACGTGAAGACCTGGACGCCCGGTTGTGGCGCTTCAAGGGCGAAACTTTCGTGCCCCATGGCGAAGCGGAAGATGACCTGGACGCGCCTGTTGCGCTGGGGCTGGGCGACGACCCCGGTCAGCATCAGGATCTGTTGGTCAATCTGGACCTGAGCATCCCGGACTTTTTCAAGCGTTTCGCCCGAGTGGCGGAAATCGTGGTGGAAGATCCGGCCATTAAACTAGCCGCACGGACGAATTTTCGCTTCTACCGTGAACAAGGCTATCCTCTGCAAGATCACCGACTGCAGCGTCTTTGAGCACACGATGGACAATTCAAAACACCTGAAAGCCCCGACAGATCTGCTGGACGATCTCGAGTCGATCCGCCAGCTGCTTGGCGATGACTCCGCACAACCGCCATTGTTGACCGAAACGGCGGCTGACGAAGGCCAGATCCCACTGCTGTTCGACGTGGTGAGCGGCAAAGTGATTGCCGCTGACGTTCCTGACGACGTCGATGAAGCCGACATTCCGACGCTGATTGCCGAACCCTCGCACTCCCATACCGAGACTGCCGCGGCAGCCAACCCTGACGCCCTCCTGCATCTGGACAACGAATTGCGCGCCGCTGCGCAGTTGATCCTGCAAGACGTGATCGACGATTTCGCACCGCATATCGAAAACGAGATCAAGCGCCGGCTGGATGCGCGGATGGAGCGGCTGTTGAGTCAGTACACAAACTGAGGCCCGCACATTCCCGTGGGAGCCGACTTGTCCGCGAAGAGGCCAGTACAGTCGATACATCTTCCTCGTCTGTGCCGAAGCCTTCGCGGACAAGTCCGCTCCCACATCGGATTTGAGGCGCTGTCGTGATTCTGGTTTAACGCAGAACCTTAACGCCTCAAACACTTCCTCTCCCCGCACCACCGCCCGTAGCTTGCGCCTTGCCGCTTGTGGCTTGCATCCAGCCCTGCCGCTATACTTGCCGGCTTTCCCGAATTAATGCCAATTAGGTTCCCGCCCCGCATGGACAAGACCTACCAGCCGCACGCCATCGAAACTTCCTGGTACCAGACCTGGGAGTCCGAAAACTACTTCGCTCCGCAAGGCGCGGGCGACTCGTACACCATCATGATTCCGCCGCCGAACGTCACCGGCAGCCTGCACATGGGCCACGGCTTCAACAACGCGATCATGGACGCCCTGATCCGCTTCCGCCGCATGCAGGGTCGCAACACCCTGTGGCAGCCGGGCACCGACCATGCCGGTATCGCTACGCAAATGCTGGTCGAGCGCCAGATCGAGGCCCAAGGCCGGAGCCGTCACGACCTGGGCCGCGATAAATTTCTCGAAAAAATCTGGGAGTGGAAGGATCAGTCCGGCGGCAACATCAGCCGCCAGATCCGCCGCCTGGGTTCATCCGTGGACTGGAGCCGTGAGCGCTTCACCATGGACGACGGTCTGTCCGAGGCCGTCAAAGAAGCCTTCGTGCGCCTGCATGAAGACGGCCTGATCTACCGCGGCAAGCGTCTGGTGAACTGGGACACCAAACTGCACACCGCCATTTCCGACCTCGAGGTGGAAAACCACGACGAGAAAGGCCACCTGTGGAACCTGCGTTATCCACTGGCTGACGGCGCGAAAACCGCCGACGGCCTGGATTACCTGATCGTTGCCACCACCCGCCCGGAAACCATGCTCGGTGACGCTGCCGTTGCGGTGAACCCGTCGGACGAGCGCTACAAAGCCCTGATCGGCACGTTCGTCGAGCTGCCACTGGTTGGCCGTCGCATCCCGATCATCGCAGACGATTACTGCGACCCTGAATTCGGCACCGGCTGTGTGAAAATTACCCCGGCCCACGACTTCAACGACTATGAAGTCGGCAAGCGCCACAACCTGCCGCTGCTGAACATCTTCGACAAAAACGCCCACGTACTTGCGGCCGCGCAGGTGTTCAACCTCGACGGCACCTTGAACGAAAGCGTAGACGGCACCCTGCCCGCTCAATACGCAGGGCTGGATCGCTTCGAAGCACGCAAGCAGATCGTCGCGGCATTCGATGAGTTGGGCCTGCTGGTCAGCGTTGACGACCACGCCCTGAAAGTCCCGAAAGGCGACCGTTCCGGCACCATCATCGAGCCGTGGTTGACGGACCAGTGGTACGTCTCCACCAAGCCGTTGGCCGAGCCTGCGATTGCCGCCGTTGAAGACGGCCGCATCGCGTTCGTGCCCAAGCAATATGAAAACATGTACTTCTCCTGGATGCGCGACATCCAGGATTGGTGCATCAGCCGTCAGCTCTGGTGGGGCCACCGCATTCCGGCCTGGTACGACGAGTCCGGCAAGGTCTACGTCGGCCGCGACGAAGCCCAAGTGCGCGCCAAGCACAACCTGGGCCCCGACGTTTTGCTGCAACAGGACAACGACGTGCTCGACACGTGGTTCAGCTCGGGCCTGTGGACGTTCTCCACCCTCGGCTGGCCAGAGAAAACCAAAGCGCTGGAAACCTTCCACTCCACCGATGTGCTGGTCACAGGCTTCGACATCATTTTCTTCTGGGTCGCCCGGATGATCATGCTGACCATGCACCTGGTAAAGAACGAGGACGGCACACCGCAAGTACCGTTCAAGACCGTTTACGTGCACGGCCTGGTCCGCGATGGCCAGGGCCAGAAGATGTCCAAATCCAAGGGCAACGTGCTTGACCCGCTGGACATCATCGACGGTATCGAACTCGAAGATCTGGTCGCCAAGCGCACCTCGGGCATGATGCAGCCCAAACTGGCGAAGAAGATCGAGAAGCAGACCCGCGACGAATTCGCCGACGGCATCGCCAGCTACGGCACCGATGCGCTGCGCTTTACGTTCTGCTCGCTGGCGTCCACCGGTCGCGACATCAAGTTCGACATGGGCCGCGTCGAGGGCTATCGCAATTTCTGCAACAAGATCTGGAACGCTGCGCGTTATGTGCTGGACAAGGGTGAGGACTGCGGCCAGAACGGCGAAGCTTTTGAGCTGACGCTACCGGATCGCTGGATCATCTCCCAGCTGCAACGCACCGAAGCCGAAGTCACGCGCCAACTGGATCAATTCCGCTTCGACCTCGCCGCGCAGGCGCTGTACGAGTTCATCTGGAACCAGTACTGCGACTGGTATCTGGAGCTGTCCAAACCCGTGCTGTGGGACGAAAACGCACCCGTCGAACGTCAGCGCGGCACCCGTCGCACGCTGGTGCGGGTGCTGGAAGTGGCCCTGCGTCTGGCGCATCCGTTCATGCCGTTCATCACCGAAGAAATCTGGCAGCGCCTCGCGCCGCTGGCCGGTGCCGAAGGCAAGACGATCATGCTGCAACCGTGGCCGGTGGCCAACGAGGCGCGCATCGATGAGGGCGCCGAAAACGACATCGAATGGCTCAAGGGTCTGATGCTCGGCGTGCGCAACATCCGTGGCGAAATGAACATCGGCCCCGGCAAGCCGCTGACCTTGTTCCTCAAGAATGTGAGCGCAGAAGATCAGCGTCGTTTGACCGAGAACGATGCGCTGCTGAAAAAACTGGCCAAGCTGGAATCGATCACGATGCTGGCCGACGGCGCCGAAGCACCTTTGTCCGCTACCGCGTTGGTGGGCGAGATGGAAGTGTTGGTGCCGATGGCAGGGCTGATTGACAAGGACGCCGAGCTGGCCCGCCTGGACAAGGAAATCCTGCGTCTGCAAGGCGAAGTGCAGCGTGTGGGCGGCAAGCTGTCCAACGCAGCGTTCGTTGACAAGGCGCCGCCGGAAGTCATCGCCAAGGAACGCGCCAAGCTGACCGAAGCCGAACAGGCACTGGGCAAGCTGGCCGAGCAACACGCGCGGATTGCCAGTTTGTAGACATGGCAATCGATTGAGAAAGGGAGGCCTGCAACGGCCTCCCTTTTTTGTCACGCACGACCTGTAGGAGCTGCCGAAGGTTACGGGGCTGCGATCGCGACCTAAATCGCAGCCTCGTAACCTTCGGCAGCTCCTACAGGGATTTTGCGCATACCGTAGAGTCGGATTCTCATGACAAGTCCTGATACCCCCAAGCCACCCCGCAAAAAGCCCAAACCCGCTCAACCGGCGAAACCCGCCGCGCCGCGGGAAAAGGCCAGCCTGCATCCGCGCAATCGCCATCAGGGTCATTACGACTTTCCCAAGCTGATCAAGAGCAGCCCGGAGCTGGGCAAGTTCGTGGTGATCAATCCTTACGGCAAGGAGAGCATCGACTTCGCCAACCCGGCTGCCGTTCGCGTGTTCAACCGGGCGCTGCTCAAGTCCTTCTACGGTATCGCCCATTGGGACATCCCGGCTGATTACCTGTGCCCGCCGATCCCGGGGCGCGCTGATTACCTGCACTTTCTCGCCGACCTGCTGGCCGACCATAACGATGGCGTGATCCCGCGGGGGGCTTTGATCCAGGCCCTGGATGTCGGCACGGGTGCCAACTGCGTGTACCCGCTGATCGGTCACAGCGAATATGGCTGGGGGTTTGTTGGCACTGACATCGACAGCGTTGCAGTGGCGGCTGCCACGGCAATCATCAAGTCCAACGGGCTGGGCAAGGCTGTGAACCTGCGCCAACAGAAGGATCGCAAGCTGATCCTGCTGAAGGTCCTGAACGAGGACGAACGTTTTGACGTGAGCCTGTGCAATCCGCCCTTCCACGCCTCCGCTGACGAGGCCTTGCGCGGCAGTGAGCGCAAATGGCGTGCGTTGGGCAAGGCTGACCCCAAGCGCAAGCTCCCGGTGCTGAATTTCGGTGGGCAAGCGGCGGAATTGTGGTGCGAAGGGGGCGAGTCGCGCTTTGTCACGCAGTTGATCAACGAGAGCGCACAAGTGCCGCAACAGGTGCTGTGGTTCAGCACACTGGTGTCAAAGGCATCGAATTTGCCGTTGATCCAGAGCACGCTGAAGAAGGCGGGCGTGGTCGAAAGTCAGGTGGTGGAGATGTCCCAGGGGCAGAAGCAAAGCCGCTTTGTTGCCTGGACGTTTCATGACAAGGCGCAGCAGGCTGCGTGGCGTGCGCAGCGCTGGGTGACAAACAAATCCTGAGCCGGACCTGGATTTAGTGGGAGCGGACTCGTCCGCGAATGCAATATTTCAGACGATGAAAATGCACCGGATGTAATGGCCTCTTCGCGGACGAGTTCGCTCCTACAGACAGTGTGAACGCCAAATCGCACCCACAAAAAAACCGTGCCCGGATCACTCCGTTGCACGGCCTTCTACAGCAAGCGTTATCGCTTACTTGTTGATCGAGTCGCTCAGCACTTTAGCTGGAACGAACTTGACCACTTTCTTGGCGGCGATTTCGATGGCGGCGCCAGTCGAAGGGTTGCGGCCAGTGCGAGCCGGACGCTCGGTGACTTTCAGTTTGCCGATGCCTGGCAGCGTGATTTCAGCGCCGTTTTCCAGTTGGTCAGCAACGATTTGGCCCAATTGCTCAAGAGCATTACGCGCGGTGGTTTTTGGCGCGTCGATAGCTTCTGCGATATCGGCGATCAATTGGTCTTTAGTCAGAGCCATGGTGGTGTTCCTTCCCTATCAAATTCATATGGTTTGCAGAGTGTGTTCTGGCGCGAAATGTAGATGCCGAATTCGACCTTTGGTTCGCCCAAAAGGCCCACAAACTGCGTGCTTGGCGCGCTTCAGTGCGCAAGACCGGGCAAAACTAGCACAGAGCTAAGTAAATATCCGCCCCTACCTACCCATTTGGTCAGCTTTATCACATTCAGCACTGCAAATAGCGCCGAACAACCCCCACGGCCACTGTTTGCGGCCTGATTCGAGCGTTCCCGGCGGCAGGTGCGGTACACTTGCCGACTTTCGACTGGGCCTTGCGCTCACCCGTTCAGTTTCATTTCCACTGCCGAGGAATCCATGCCGATCCGTCATGCCATCGTTCACCTGATCGACAAGAAACCTGACGGTACGCCCGCAGTTCTTCATGCACGCGACTCTGAACTCGCTGAGTCCCAAGCCATCGAGAACATGCTGGCGGACCTCAACGAGAGCTACAACGCCAAGCAAGGCAAAGCCTGGGGGCTGTTTCACGCCGAATCCGGTGCTCATCCCTTCAGCGGCTGGCTCAAGGAGTATCTGGACGCAGGCAAGGACTTCACTGCCTTCAGCCGCACTGCCGTCGAGCATCTGCAAAAGCTGATGGAAGAGTCGAACCTGTCGGTAGGCGGCCACGTGCTGTTCGCCCATTACCAACAAGGCATGACCGAATACCTGGCCATCGCGCTGCTGCATCACAGCGAGGGCGTAGCGGTAAACGAAGCGCTGGACGTCACGCCGTCGCGTCATCTGGACCTCGGCCAACTGCATCTCGCCGCGCGGATCAACATTTCCGAGTGGCAGAACAACAAGACGTCCAAGCAGTACATCTCCTTCATCAAAGGCAAGAACGGCAAGAAGGTCTCCGAGTACTTTCGTGACTTCATCGGTTGCCAGGAAGGCGTCGACGGTCCCGGCGAAACCCGCACCCTGCTCAAAGCATTCAGCGACTTCGTTGAAAGCGAAGACCTGCCCGAAGACTCGGCCCGCGAGAAGACCAAAACCCTGGTCGATTACGCCAGCAGCCAGAGCAAAATGGGCGAGCCCATGGGTCTGGAAGAACTCTCCGGTTTGATCGACGAAGAACGCCCCCGCGCGTTCTACGATCACATACGCAACAAGGATTACGGCCTCTCCCCGGAAATTCCGGCTGACAAGCGCACCCTGAATCAATTCCGCCGTTTCACTGGCCGCGCCGAAGGGCTGTCCATCAGCTTTGAAGCGCATCTGTTGGGCGACAAGATTGAATACGATGAAGAAAAAGGCACCCTGATCATCAAGGGGTTGCCAACGCAGCTGACTGATCAGCTCAAGCGGCGTTGATGGAAGAAGAGAGTCGACTTGGCAGCGTGATCAAGTGGACTCTCTCCGTACATCTAAGGGTACGCTACCTGATCTGCAGCGATATATTGGAACCGGCTCGCTGCAGGGGCTGAGAAATCAAGTTTGAGTATTGGCACTCGCCTGCCAGATGCAGAGAGTTTGCGCTGGAAGGTTTGGGCGTCTGCCAAGGACCCACCGCGATGGGATTGGTAAAAAAAGGCCGTTATCCCTTTGCGAACTACTTCCGTATAGTCTGATTGATCCGATTGATGACCTCCGTTACGAAACATCAACTCATTCCACGAGCTCTGACCACTAAAGTTTTTCCTCGATGCAATCATATTCCGCCAGCCTTGAGGATTATCAGCATTCCATGAACACTGGTTGTAACTTATTTGTCCATGCCGCCGAAAATTATCATCCCATTGCGCGGAACTGGTGTACTTCAGAAGATTGTCACAGCTGCCCCATGGCGAATCTGCAATAGGCGAACCGACTTCGCCCCCTTCAAAATCGCATCCAAAATACCCTCTTTTCATAGTTCTGGTTGTCCAGGCGTCAAATGGATAGATACACTTAAACTGAGACAGCCCATAAGTGCCGGGAACTGTTTGTGCTATAACATCCGCCAAGCTCAGCAAGATAAACCCGGCTCTTAAATAGAGATTATCAGTACCTACGTCATGCCTAATCCATGAAAAAGAGGTCGCCCTAAAATCCAAAGCTTGAGGGCTTGGCACCCAGGGATCAAAGTTTCCGTTATCAACCGTGCGCAGGACAACACCCGAGCACCAATAATAACCTCGGACCTGACCCGTACCGTATTGAATACACGAATCCGTATTTTCGTTGTAGTTTTTATTGAACAGCGCAGCGATACCAGGGCCGTCACTCAGCGCGACTTTTGGTGAAGCGCTTGAGACGTTACCTACGGTCAGTAAGCCTGTGTTTTCCGCCGCTGTATTTTCTACCCGGCTGGGCCTATCGATCAGAGTTGATTGAGAGTGGCAGCCTAGCACCAGACTCAAAACGCCTGCAAACATGAGCAATTTAAAATCCATTTTTTCCGCTCCATGATAACAAATGCCAATAGCACTCAACGCTAAGCTTCTGCAATACGCTGAACGCTCTTCCTTTACTTAGCAAAGCACAGCTTTAGAGAAATGAACCCCGCAAAATAGCGCTCTTTAAATCATTTCGCGATCAAATAACGAACGTTGATTTCGAATCGCGATGTTCAGTTTTATCTAATCAAGTTGTTTTCTAACAAGCTGACGTGTAAAAAGACGTCATCCCTTCTCACCTACGTGTATAACGCTTGCACACAGGAATTCTGATGCTGTTTGGAGTCTTCAAAAAATTCGCGGTGATCATGCTCGTGGTCGTCGTCTACCAGAACTGGGGCAAGATCGAGAAGCTTGTTCACCCCGGCGGTGCTGTCTCGGCGCAGGTCCAGGCCAATGCGAAAGTCACGCTATACGCCACCGATTGGTGTGGCTACTGCAAACAGACGCGACGGTTTCTGGACAGCAAAGGCATTCCATACATCGAGTTCGATATCGAAAAATCAGCCGAAGGGCGCAAGGCTTACGAAGCGCTGGGGGGACGCGGCATCCCGCTGATCGATGTAAACGGCACATTGATCAGGGGATTCAGTGAAGAGGCAATACTCGCAGCATTAAAGTAAGTGGGCTGATTGTTAGGGCTAAGCCCCGAGAAGCTGATCTTCGGTCCGGAACTGGAAACGCTGAGCGGCAGGGGCCACAAAGTCGAGCCGAAGTACGGGTACGCGCTTACCGGTGGCCGCCATTTTTCTCTGAAATATTTGGGCGGTAGAAAGTGAGTGAGCACTGGCGGGAACGTAGAAGAAGGCCACGATCTACCGTCGCATTCCTTCCGTTACGCTTTCATGGCCGGCAGGACCCCAGTTATATATAAGCACCTCATTCCATGAGCTTTGCCCTGTAAAACCATTATGTGACGTAATCATTTTTCCCATCCTGTCGTACTGTCGGCATTTCCATGAGCATTGTCTATAGTTGATCTGGCCAGCGTCGAGGACAACTTCGCGCTGTGAGCCAAGTCGACTTTGAACTTATATCTACGGGTACACCACCTGATCTGCAGCGATATATTGGAACCGGCTCGCTGCGGGGGCTGAGAAATCAAGTTTGAGTATTGGCACTCGTTTACCTGTAGCGGCAAGTTTGCGCTGGAAAGCTTGAGCATCGGCCAGGGAACCTGCGCGATGGGACTGATAGAAAAAGGCCGTTACCCACAGCCTGACTACTTCCCGCATCTCGGCTTCTCCGGTCGTGTGGCCGAAATTATGAAGCATCATCTCGTTCCACGAGCTCTGGCCGGTAAAATTCTTCCTCGATGCGATCATATTCCGCCAACCTTGAGGATTATCAGCATTCCATGAACACTGACTATAACTGATCTGGTTATTCCGTCTAAAATTATCATCCCATTGGGCCGAAGTACTGTACTTCAACAGGTCATCGCAACTGCCCCAAGACTGTGTGAGGTCGGGCAACCCTAGTCCGGTCCCTTCAAAATCGCATCCAAAATGCGCTCTACTCATAACTCTCGTTGTCCAGGCGTCAAAGGGATAAATACACTTGAATTCGGTAGCTCCGTGAATTCCCGGAACGGTCTGGGCCACAAGGTCGGCTAAGCTCAACAAAATGAAACCCGCTTTAAGGTATAAATTATTGGTATCAACGTCGTGTCTAATCCATGAAAAAGACGTCGCCCTAAATTCCAAAGCTTGCGGGCTTGGCACCCAGGGATCAAAGTTTCCGTTATCAACCGTGCGTAGAACAACACCCGTGCACCAATAATAACCTCGGACCGCACCTGTGTCGTAGTCAATACACGAACTCGTCTCTTCGTTGTAGTTCTGGTTGAACAGGGCAGCAATACCAGGGCCGTCACTTAATGCAATTTTTGGTGAAGCGCTGGAGACGTTACCTACGGTCAGTAAGCCTGTGTTTTCCGTCGCTGTATTTCCTACCCGGCTGGGCCTATCGATCAGGGTTGATTGGGAGTGGCAGCCTAGCACCAGACTCAAAACGCCTGCAAACATGAGCAATTTAAAATCCATTTTTTCCGCTCCATGATAACAAATGCCAATAGCACTCAACGCCAAGCTTCTGCAATACGCTGAACGCTCTTCCTTTACTTAGCAAAGCACAGCTTCAGAGAAAAGAACCCCGCAAAATAGCGCTTTTTAAATCATTTCGCGATCAAATAACGAACGTTGATTTCGAATCGCGATGACCAGGTTTATCTAATTAATTTGTTTGCTTGAAGCTAACGTGTTAAGACGTCATCCCCTCTCACCTACGTGTATAACGCTTGCACTCAGGAATTCTGATGCTATTTGGAGTATTCAAAACGCGGTGATCATGCGCGTGGTCGTTTACCAGAACTGGAGCAAGATCGAGAATTTTGTTTACCCCGCCTCTGCTGTTACTGCGCAGGTCAGGCCAAGGCGAAGGTTACGCTCTGCGCCACAGACTGGTGCAGGTACTGCAAATAGACTTCACGCTTTCTCGAGAGCGAAGGTATACCGAGTTCAATATCGAGAAGTCAGCCAAGGACGGCAGAGCGTACAAGGCACTGGGTTGACGCGGGATCCCCCTGTCGACGTGAATGGAACGTTGATCAGAGGATTTAGTGAGGACGCGATTCTTGCGGCATTGAAGTGACAAACATTCCTAGGGAGACTGCACTCATACAGAGCCAAGGAGGGACAAACATGAAAAATAAACATTTAATCTCGATAGCAATGGGCTTATTGCTATTGGGCTGTTCAAAAGAAAATATCGAGGTGATGGTGGGCAAATGCCAGAATATATCGCAGCGTTCTTTTTCGATGTCAATAAAGCCGGAAGCCTTCAAATAGCTCGTACGTTTCAGACCAAGATGAATAACGCGGGATATAACGTCCCTATTCTGAGGCTGAACTTTCTAGCCCCCATTGGCGCTCGATTTACCTATAACGCTGCGGATCAAGCCGTGCCGCAGTAATGTTCTTAGTGATCATTGGCGCAGGTAAAAATGTGATCACCTGTATAGAACTCCCATTGCCAGCACAACCGATCGACTGCCCTGCCCCTGTTCAAGGGCCCAGGGCAGCGAGCTATCACATAACGCTGATCTGGAACCCAAACCGCGGAAAGTGGACATGGACGATGCCTGCCCGCTCGTCTTCGCGGCGCAGGACCAACTCCTCCCGCCCTGCAAACACCAATTCGCCCTCGACCCGATCAACGCCGTAGTCCACGGCAGAAATTGCAACTGGCTGGCCCGGTTTAAACCCGCTGGGGTCTTTGAAGTGTTCGTCTGGCAGGGCAACCGGGGCGGCTGCACGTGCAGTCTCGATAGCGTCGCTTGAGGTCATCTCGCTGAACGCTCCATGGCCAAAACCGAGCACCCGCTTGTACCAGGTAGCTACGGCTGGATAGTCGTCGACCAGCCCCGAGGTGACTGGCGTCTGTTTGAGAAACCATAGGGTATGCGCCACCGAGAAGTCTGCGATAGAAGGTGCGCCGAACAGAAACTCGCCGCCACGCTCCAGTTGCGTTTCCAGCCGTGACATCAACGTCGGCCACTGATGCAGGGCCTGCTCAAGCGGGACACGGTTGGCACTGCCACCTGAGAACAACGCAGCGCGGTCGGCAACGAACGCTTTGACGGCTTCTGGCGGGACTTTGGCAAAACGCACCGCCAGGGATGCCGGCTGAAACACCAGACTGACGGCATGCAGGAACATTACCGAATCGGCCCAGGCTGCAAAACTGGCGACCGTGAATTCCTGGCCTTCGGGATAGAACGTGGGGGTGGATTTCTCCTGCTCGAGCCTGCGGGCAATCATCGCAGTGTCGCAATAAATGTCCGCATCCACCTGCAGCACCGGCGTTTTGCGATAGCCGCCGGTCAACGCGGTCAGGTCGGGTTTGGGCATGATCGGAGGGATCGTCACCGAGCGCCATGACAGGCCTTTGAAGCCGAGCATCAAGCGAGCCTTTTCGGCGAACAACGAGGTGGGGTAATGATGAAGGATCAGCTCTGACATGCTTCGGTCCGCCCGCAGGGTGAAAACCAGCAGCTTAACCGTGTCTGTGCAGACGGCCTACCCGCTCAGGCTGATGCCTGTTCATCACTCCCGTGGATAAACCCTTCAGTGCGCCACGCGCTGGCGGCTAACATTTCTTTGGCGCTCTTTCTGAGTTTTTTGATCAGTCGTTCCTGGCGCAGCGCGTCGCTCCTGTCGCGGCAAGCTTCGACATACACCAATGCAACGGCGGGGCTGGAATAGAAAAAGCGCGCCCCCTTGCCCTTTTGATGGGCAACGAAGCGACGCTCGGGATCATCGCTGATGCCGCAATACAACGATCCGTTGGCAGCGCGCACCAAGTACACGAACCAGTTTTTTGGCGGGTTCGACGGGCTGTCGGCGTCAGGCACGGAAAGGGAAGTATCGGACATGGCCAGCGACACATAAAAAGAGACCGGATTCTAGCAGAGCCAACGATGACACCTGCAACCACGCAAAACCAACCCTGCTATACAGGGTTGGTTTGTTTTGCGATGTCAAACGGCGCAAAGCAGATCAGTCGTTGTATTTCATGCCTTCCTGATAGGTAAGTTGTTTCATCAACTCTTGCTCTCGCGTTTTTTGCTCCTCATCAAGGGCTTTGATACGAGCGAAGTAGGCGTCATTGAGTTCGGGAAACTCATCTTCCACCCGCGCCCTGTCGCTGTCGAAAGTAGCCTTGAGCTCGGCAAACTCTGATGCGTAGGCTTCCCGCAGCCACGCGGACCAAAAATCCCGATTCACCACATTGGCAAAAAACGCCGGGCTGTCCTGGCTGGTCAGCACCAGCCCTTCGACTGTCTGTAGCTCATCGGCGGTCACTGCGGCGGCCGTCCGGTACAGCATGCGTGCAGGCGGCAGCGGCAGATCCAGTCGCTCGGCCAGTTGCAGACGATACGCCAATCGCACTTCGGCCTGGTCCCTGCCTCGCGCATTAAGGCGCGCCAACCGGTCCACCTCATCCAGACGGTAAAACCTGCGCATGAGGCGATACAGCGTCGGCCCTCGTTCGGCATCCGGAATATCACGCAACGAATCCAGAGCAAACACCTGGACCTCCATTTGGTTGAACTCCAGTCGCACACCATCGCCACAGGTGCGGCTGGCAATCGCCTCTTCGGCCATCGCGTTGAGCAGTTGGCGCAACTGCGGGTCTTTCGCCGCAGCACCCAGCACATGCCAGACACGTTGAACCAGCGCTTCGCGCGCCCTGAGATAGTCAGCGGTTTCGCGCAATCGACCGATCAGAGACATAAGCATCGGCGCATCACCCGCCGCTGCAATCTGATCCCAGATCACCTGATAGCCGATGATTTCCTGCGCCGTGCCTTGAAGCCACCGCCCCACGTTTGCCGGCGTTGCGACATCAGCCCCGGTTGGACCGTGACGATGCACGCTGGCGTCGGAGTCCGAGCCCGCATCAAGGTCGGAACCCGATTCATTGAGCGACTCACTCGATGACCATGCCCGCTCCGCCGCTAGCGCACGGATATCGTCCGGCAGGTCCATGTAGAAACTGAATGATCGGGAATTGCCATATTCGCTGACATGAGCGGCGATCATGCTTTCGCGAGACAACGGGTTGCCCTCAAGGGAAATTTCGGTGTGCGCTAACTCGTTGCGGCGGTTTCTGAGGATATCTTCCGGCAGCTCCGTCAGCTGGTTTTGCGCTAGCGACAGCGAGTCGATACTGCCGGGCAGAAACCAGTTCAACCACTCAGGCCAGGTGCTGATGCCAACGTTGTCAAGAGTCAGGGATTCCCAACGGCGTTCGAGCACAGGCGAAATCTCAATGGCGCCCAGACGATTGCCGCTCAGGTCAAGGTTCCGGAGGTTGCTCAGGCTACACAGGTACTCGATGGCTGCTTGATCGATCACCATGCCCTGATCCATCAAGCCCAGCGTTCGAAGGTTTGGCAATGCGCTGAGGATGCGTGGCGGCGCGGCCATGGGTGTCAGATGCCCCATGATTTCCAGGGTCATAAGGTCCGGAAATCTGGACAGAAACTGACTCAGCTGCTCGGCATCAGTGATGACATTTCGTAGCAGAAGGCCATTGATATTGCGATAAAACGTCGCTGGCAGTCGCTGTGGAAATTCCGACAGCGCCATTGACTCGATCAGGATTGGCATCGATGCACGCCCTGCCACAGTAGCGCGCCAGTGATTGAGTAATGAATCGCCCAATGCCTGCCGTATGCTGATGGCCTCAGCGCTCAGCGGTGCGCGCGATGTCGATGCTTCGGCCCAGTCATGAAGAGCCGCTTCCAGCTCTGCCTGTTCACCCAGCAATACATTGATCCGTGGTTCAAGCTCTGCCGGGATACCTGGGTCGAGCCTGACCGCTCTATTTCGCCTCACTCCAAGCAAACTGGCTTCGATAGTGTCGGCCCGCGACAGCCGGTTGCCTTGCAGGCGAATCACTGTCGAACGCGCAGACGATGTTCTACGCAGCAGCGTCTCGGGCACATCCGAAATTTGATTACCGGTCAGCGAGACTTCCTCAACATGCTCGGGGACCAATTCGGTCAACCATTCAGGCCAGCGCTCCAGGCCGATTCGATCCAGTCCCAGTCTGCGCAGGTTGAGGCTCACCGAGCCAGGGACCGGCGCGGCCAGGCTGAAATTACCGCTCAAATCCAGATTTTCCAGGCGTGACATCTGACCGAATATATTCAGGTTCTCGGCGTTTATGTCCAACCCCTGGTTGATCAAGCTCACAGACCTTAGCTCAGGCAATTGAGTGGCAACAATGCGCGGCAGGTCATGAAATTCGGTGAAACTGAAACCCGAAGACACGGGCCTGCTGATCTCCAGCGCTGTGGTTTGCCCAAACCGGCCAAGGAAGGTCCTCATTACATCTGAACCCCAATGCATGCCCGGAACCCATGCACCGGATTCAGCCGGCTGAACGCGTACATTGACAAGCTGCAGGCGCTCGACACGGGCATAGAAAAAAGCCGGCAGTTGCGCAGGGAAATCGGACAGCCGAACGGCCTCCAGGCGCAGTGCGACATTGGCTGGAGCCCCTGGCAGACTGGTGGCCTGCCAATGCTGAAGAATCGCGCTGCCGATCTGGGTCCTGCCGTTCATCCGGGCTGGACTGGGGTCCAGTAGTTCGCTCGACGCCATAGCCCATTGATCCAGACTGGTACGCATCGCCTGACGCTCATCCTGCAACACATCCAGACGCGCGTTGATATCAGCATTGGACATCCCCTCAAGACGCAGACTGGTCAACACGTCCTGGGCGCTGACATCGCTCAGTTCCAGCAAGCCGATACGGGCCAGCAAATGATCCTCACCGATAAACCCGGGCAGTCGGCCCATGCCACTGAGCGCATACCCCACACGCCCCTGCTTCATGCGTTCAGGCCTGTTGAATTTCAGTCGACCATCGCGAATACCTAACAAGCGCGTCGCTCGGGCGCGATCACCCGTAGCTAAAGCTGCCAGGGCCCAATTGAGTTGCGGGCCTTGGGACACATGAGGGAAACCCAGCGCTGCGCGATGTGCGTCTGGCATCGCATGCAGAATGGAGGCACACAGATTATTCCCCGCTGTCGGCACGCTGTTGAGTTCGTTGCCCTGTGCATCGAACGCCTGGTATTGGCCATTGGACTTGACCAGCACCTTGCGGACCGAAGCTTCAGGTGTACCGATGCTGTCGAGCAGGCTGCCATTGGACGAGCCGAGGCGCACTTCGAGGCGCACCTGGTCGGACCAGCCCGGCAGTTTTTCCAGCAAACGCAAACTGAGAATCTCGGTATCCCCGTTGCTCACGGATTTCAGGTAAAAACCCTCGAACGCACGGTTAAGCCGTGTTTGCCGTTGCTGCCAGACGGCGGCCTCACTGACGCGAAGGGGGAGGTGACCATTGTCGGCCATCTGCACCGTTTCCGTTGATGTCAGGGTGCTCGCCAAATCCTCGGCCACTGCGGTGGGTACGCCGGGAAAATCCTTGCGAATCAGTTGCGCCATCGGATCGGACGACACTTCACTGGCCTCGTACTGCTGCCGGAACTGCTCGGCTCGCTGCCTGCCAGGCATTGCGCTTGCCGAATTGTCCAGGGCGGCATCCAGCTGAAAGCGTTTGATCGTATCGCGCAGTTGCCCGGGAGGAACGGCACTCTCTACATGCAGCAGGCGTAACAGCGGTTCGTCGACATCGACCACGCTGAGTATTTGCTCGGCAGACGACTCCGACAGTCCGGACACCGTATGGCCGAGGCGCTTGAACAACTTATCCTTCGACCACTGCTGCGGGCTCTCAAACTCATGCCGGAAAGCGCCCACACCGTTGTGCTCCAGAACAGGCGAAAACTTCGCGTCTGGATAGGGGTGTCTGAGCTGCCATTTGTTCAGGTCTTTTCGATGGATCACTTCGTACTGGCGTCCGTCAACAGTCAGGTACTTTTTCCCCTCGTGCTCAAACACACCGCTGAGGTCAGTGCTGGCGCCATGCGGGACTTCGATGTTGACCTGGAAGGGCTCAAGGTCGGGTTTCCAAAGACGGGTCTGACCAGTGGCCAGCTTTATCGGCACCACCTGACCGACAAAGTTGTTGCTCGTAAGCGGCGGCGGCTCGGGCGGCGCTGCACCCTGCGCGGCCTTGCCCAATGCCACCATGAAGGCGATGTTGGCGCTGGCGCTGACAAGATGATCGAACCCCTCCTCCACATCGCCATAACTGAGGTCCTCAAGGCCGTGATAGACCTCGCTGACTAACTCCACACTGGCGTACACCATCATCAGTTGGCCCAGCACAGGCACAAAAAATGAGGCGACATTGGCGATATTCATGCCCACGTCGAACCAGGCCAGAAGTCGCTCACGGCGGCTTTTGGCGTCTTCGTCTTCAGTGGGGACCGCCAGGAATCGAGCGTTGTCTTTAATCAACTCGATCTGCTGCTGGTACATCCTCTGGAACAGCTCGGTGTCGATCGGTGCGCTCTGCACACGCAGATCAGCCCGATGGTCAGGCGCGTTATGCCATAGCCCTTTAGTGAACCAACTGCCATCAACAGGCGCCAAGGGGAACAAGTGTCGGTTCAGTTGACCGAAGAACTGCGCCCTTGCCCGCTCACCAATCAGCCGCGCAAAAAAAGCCTGATACGCCTGACTCATCAATCGGCTGCGCAAGTCATCTTCCAGCTCGCTCAGCGTGGCGAACTCCTTGAATGGCGTTACCGGGTCCTGCGGCACGTATAACACCAGCGGCACTTGGGTGAACGTCCAGGTTGCCAACGGCTTGATGATGACGACGCGCGGGATTTCGACACCAAACAGGGACAAGGACTCGAACGCAACCGGCGAACCGTTGAACATGGGATTGGCACGTCGCGTCACCACTTCCAGCACCGCCGCTAGCGCCTCTTCACTGATGTCCTTGCGTAGCGCCGCGGCGCGGGCATACAGCTCCATGTCAGCCAGATCGTTGGTAATGAAGATAGCGCGCGCGTTATGTCGGCCAGCATGGGGCGCATCGCCCGGCAACGACGCCGGCTCCAGCACGTCGTTAAGGTGATCCTGATATTTCTTGCCGATATTGAGGTGTCGGCAGACATCAGCAAACTGGTCGGGGCTGATGTTTTTCGGGTGCGGACCGTCAAGGCCTTTATCCACCGAGGCCGAGCGCAGAAAGCCGCCCTTGATAGCCTCCTTGCGCTCAAAGTTGTGCAACGCGGCTTCGAGCAAGGTCAGCTGGGTGGCCAAGCCTGTTGCACCGCTGGGCCTGAGGGTGGGATGAAACAGCGTGTCGGTTTTGGGCTCGAGTCCCGGTCCAAAGCGGGTGTCCAAGGACTGACGCAACAGCGGCACGGCAAATTCGGACAGGCCTTTGAGCGGTTTGAGCAGATTCTTCAGGGCGTGGCGGGCGCTCTTGCTGACAAGCAGTGCGCGTCGATAATCCTGCTGTTGCTGCGCGGATGCGGCGCTAAAAGCGGTGGGCAGGTTATCGTGGATGACCCCGAGCACTGGGTCCTCGTCGAATTGTTGCTGCAATTTTTTGAGTGTTGACGGCACGGATGCCGGGCCTGCGTGTGAAGGGGACGACAGATGCGTCATCGCGCAATTTCCTTATTGCTGAAGAATAAGGAAATGACGTTACACAGCCGTTAGACGTGATCAGGCATATATAAATATCGGGTCCAGAAATGATCTGCGCCAACCGCCAACGAACGTCAAACGCTGGCGATCGGCGCAGATGCTTAATCAGTCAAGGCCAAGCCCTACCCGGTTGGTCAATTGCCTGATCAGGTCCTTCTCTTTCTCCTGTTTCTGATCAAGCAGGCGTTTGGCCTGTTCCAGATACTCGTCGTTAAGCTCCGGGAACTCGTCCTCAAGGCGCAAGCGCTGTTGATCAAAGCTCGCCTGCAATTGTTCAAACTGTGGCGCGTATGCCTCTCGAAGCCAGTCGGTCCAGAAGTCCCTGCCGGTTGCATAGTCCAGCAGCCCCGGCCCGCCCTCGCCAGCCATGACACTGCCCTGAACACCTGCCAGCTCCTCGGATGTCACCCCGGCAACGTTCCGGTACAACATGCTTGAAGGCGGGAGTGGCAGATCCAGCTGTTCGGCCAGCCCCAGCCGATAAGCCAGACGCACCTCGGCCTGATCCCGCCCCCGGGTATTCTCAACCGCCAGACGATCCACCTCGCTCAAGCGGTACAGCCGTCGCATCAGCCCATAAAGCGTGGGGCCTCGCTCGCCGTCCGGTGTATTTTGCAGTGAGCGACGGGTGAACACCTGGACTTCCATCTGGTTGAACTCCAGCCGCACGCCATCGGCGCAGGTCGGGTTGTGGATGTCTTCGTCCTGCGCCATGCCATTGAGCAGCGCACGCAATTGGGGGTCCTGCTCGGCGGTCTCCAGTACATACCAGACACGAGGAGTCAGGGTAGCTCGCGCCCTGAGGAAATCTGCCGACTCACGCAGACGGTCAACCAGAGCCATGAGGTGCGGGGCATCAGCGGCCGTTTCAAGACGCGCCCAGATCCCTCGATGCAAGGCCACCTCTTCCGCTGTGCCGGTCAGCCACGATTCAACCAGCGGCGTTCGCGTAGTGACTGCGACGCCACCGTGACCATGAAAGGGCGAGTCTGGAGAGTTTTCCAGATCAGAGTCGGAGTCGGTATCAACAGCGTCCCCCTCTCGCCGCTCCACAGGCATCGAGCGTATGTCGTCAGGCAGGTCCATATAGAAACTGAAAGAAGTATTGCTCCCGTGGTCGCGGGCGTGCATCGCGATCATCGACTCACGTGACAATGGATTACCCTCCAGCGAAATCTCCGTGTGGGAAAGCTCATTACGGGGATTGTCCATGATCTCTGCAGGAAGCTCTGTCAGTTGATTGCGATTAAGCGACAAAGAGTTGATGTTGGCCGGCAGCAGCTCAGTGAGCCAATCGGGCCAACTCATCATGCCCATGTTGTCCAGGGTCAGCGAATGCAGATAACGCTCCGCCAACAAGGTCGTGTCCGAAATGATCCCGAGTCTGTTGCCACTCACATTCAAATGCTGCAGTCGGGGAAGTCTGGCGTAAAAATCCATGGCGTTCTGATCGAGGATCATTCCCTGATCAGTGACGTCCAGCTCCCTGAGGTTCCCCAGCTCAGCCAATACCTGGGGCGGCGCAATCAACGCTGGCGAAAGCTCGACCAGCTCCAGACTGAGCACTTGGTCAAACCTGCGCAAAAACCCTTCCAGCTGTGACGACTCCACCCCCACCTCGCGCAAGGACAGGCTGCTCACATTGCGATAAAAGGTCTGCGGCAGCGCATGAGGAAAATCGGTCAGGGGCGAGCTTTCTATCACCACCGCCAGCGGCGCCCGCCCCGACACAGCTCGCGCCCAGTGAGCAAGGAGGCGTTCACTGGTTTCTCGTCGGGCGTGCGCGAGATGTTCGTTCAGAGGCTCGCCTGCCCGGGGAGCCGCGACCCAGTCTTGCAACGCGCTTTGCAGCTCAGCCTGCTCGCTCAGGAGGGTATCTATGCGTGCCTGAAGCTCGGCAGGCGGCTCTATGTCGAAGCTGATGGCGCTGTGAGGCCGGGCTTCACCCAATCGCATTTCTATGAGAGCGCTGCGAGGCAACTGATTACCTCGCAGCGAAATGTGCGTCCGCGCAGGCACCTCGGAATCGTTGCTCACCAATCGCTCAGGTATCACGGAAATATGGTTGTCGTTGAGCGAGAGTTCGTCGATACCGCCGGGTAGAAGATGATCGAGCCACGCGGGCCAACTAATGCCGGTGCGATCAAGACCCAGGCGCTGGAGGCGGCGATGAATCGGGAATGGCGTCCCATCAAAGAAGCCTTGCAGCTGACTGCCGCTGAGGTCCAGCCGCTCCAGATCCTCCAGAGCATCGAGCGGGGCGAGGGTCGTCGGTGTAATGATCAAATCCTGATTGATCATATTCAGGGTTCTTAGGCGCGGCAGACGGGCCGAGGCAATCCGCGGCAATTCGAAATAGCCGGGTGATCGGTAGCCGGGACTGGCATTGCGGCTGACTTCAAGCGAGGTGATATGTGCAAACCGGCTCAAGAATGCATCCAGTATCTGCTCCACCCCATCCCATGACAGTCTTGGATTTGAGTGCAATGTACGAGATGTATCGTGCAACTGGAGACTGTTGACGCGACGGTAAAAGAACGCTGGCAACTGCTCCGGAAAGTCCGCCAGCGCCACATTTTCCAGACGCAGGACGGTAGCAGTTTCCTCAATCACCAACACGCTGCTGACCTGCCAATGACGCAAAATCGCTTCTGCGATGCGCGTTCGGCTGGCGGCCCGGGCGGCGTTCAATTGCGGCAGCGCGCTGGAGTCCAGTGCCCACTGATCGATGCTAACGCGCAGTGCCTGATGTTCATCCGCCAAGACATCCAGGCGTGCATTGATATCCGGGTTAGACCATCCGTAGGCGCGCATCCTGGTTAGCACGGCTTGCGCCGAGAGGTCGTGCAATTCAAACAGGCCCAACCGGTCCAGCAGATGATCGTCGGTTACGAAACCTGGCAAACGACCTGTGCCGCTCAGGGGATAACCCAGTCGTCCACGCTTGAGTCGCGCAGGCGCGTTGAACGTCAAAGGCTTATCGCGCACGCCCAGAACGCGTGCCGATTGCGCCCGATCGCCGGTAGCCTTCCTGGCCAGAGCCATATTCAATTTGGCACCTTGTGAGACATGGGGAAAACCGAGCGCACGACGGGGACCGTCCGGCAAGGCATGCAGAATGGAGGCGCACAGATTGTTCCCCTCCCTCGGTACGCTATTGAGTTCGTTCCCCTGGGCATCGAATGCCTGATACTGGCCGTTGGATTTGACCAGCACCTTGAGCTCCGTCGCGTCAGGGCTACCGACGCTGTGAAGCAAAGCGCCTCGATAATCACGCTTGCGGACTTCAAGGCGCACGTGCTCCGACCAGCCAGGGAGCTTGTCCAGCCAATACAAGCCGAGGGTCTGGGTGTCATCAGAGCTAACGGACTTCAGATAAAAGCCTTCGAGCGCCCGATTCAATCGGATCTGCCGCTGTTGCCAGACCGCTGCTTCAGCGACGCGCAAAGGAATGCGGTTGCTGTCGAGCATCTGCTGCTTTTGCGCCGCAGTCAGCATGGCGAGCAAATCCTCGGCCACCGATTTGGGGACCGTCGGAAACTCACGCTGAATCAGCTTTACTCCCGGATCATCGGATTGTTCACTGGCGACATAGCGCTGTTCAAACTCCTCGGCACGACTGATGGTGAGGTTGTCGGTTGAGCTGCCTTGTACGGCGGCATCCAGCTGGAAACGCTTGACTTCGTCACGCAACTGACCAGGTGCAATCGCGTTTTCAACATGTACCTGACGCAGCAGCGAGTCATCGACATCGGCCACACTGAGTATGTGCGCCGCAGTCGATTCCGACAGTCCTGACACCCAGTGGCCCAAGCGCTTGAACAGTTTTTCCGAGGCCCATTTTTCCGGATTCTCACCCTCATGCCGGAAAGCCCCGGCGCCGTTGTGCTCCAGTGAAGGGGAAAACGGGTAGCTATCACTGGGATGCTTGACTACCCACTTGTTACGCACTGGGTCGTGCTGCACCTCATAACGCTGATCGTCTATTTCCAGATACTTTTTGCCGCCATGTTCGAACACGCCATCGATGTCCGCAGTGGCATCAACGGGCAGCACATGGTTTGACTGAAACGGCGTAAGGTCGGGCTTCCACAGACGCGTCTCCCCGGTGTCGAGCTTGATCGGAATCAGTTGCCCTGCAAAATGGTTGCTCAGGATTTGTGGCGGCTCCGGTACCTGGTGGCCCGCAACAAGCAGCGCCATGAACGCCAGCTGTTCGGTAACCGAAAGCAGGTGTTCAAGCCCGTCCTCCAGATCACCGTGGCTCAAGTCCAACAGGCCGTGGTAGACCTCGCTCACCAGCTGCGCGGTGGACTCAAGCATCATCAATGCGCCCAGTGCAGGAACAGCGAATGAGGCGACATTGAGAATGTTCATGCCGATATTCATCCAGTGAGCCAGCCGGTCCTGACGGCTTTTTGCGTCCTCCACTTCGGTGGGCACGGCCAGGAACTGTGCGTTGTCCTTGAGCAGGAAAAGTTGCTGGCGATGCATTCTGCTGAACAGCGGCTCTCTGATCGGGTCGCAGTCGAGCACCAGATTGGCCTTGGGGTCGGCGCGGTGATGCCACAACCCCTTACTGAACAGGTTGGCGTCATCAGGCATCAGAGGAAAAAGATGCTTGTTCAGGCGAGTGAACACCTGGGCACGAAGGCGCTCGCCGATGAGTTGCGCAAAAAACGCCTGATAGGATTTGTCGGTCAACCGCTGTCGAAGGTCATCTTCCAGCTCAGTCATGGAGCCGAATTCTTTAAGGGGGCTGACCGGGTCATGGGGGATATACAGGACCAGGGGCACCGGGTTCGTGGTCCAGGTGCGCGTCGGCGAAATCAGCAAAGCGCGCTGAACCTCCACGCCGAATATCGTCAGCCGTTGCAGCAACATGGGCTTGCCGTCGAATAACGGAGCTGGCTGTTGTTGCGCCAGCGCCAGCAAAGCTTGGCCGGCGGTTTCTCCCAAGCTGTTTTTGATCATCGCGGCGCGAACGCAGAGCTCCATCTCGGCCTTGTCGGCGGCGATGAATTTGGCTCGCGTGTTGAACCGCGCAACGTTTGAGGTATCGCCAGGCGCCGTGTCAGGCTCCAGAGTTTCACGCAGGTGGTCGAAATACTTTCGCCCCAGATCGAGGTGCCGGCACAGGTCAGCAAACTGCTCCGGGGTTATGCCCGCTGGGTGAACATCGCCGTGCTTGTCCAGGATCGCCGCGCTCTTGAGAAATCCCCCCGCAACCGTTTCCTTGCGCTCAAAGTTATGCAGCGCCGATTCCAGGAGCGTCAGGTGCGTGGACGGACCGGTCGCGCCATCGGCAGTGAGCGTGGGGTTAAACAAGGTGTCCCTGGTGACATCCAGACCAGGCCCGAACTTGGCCTGTAGTGCGTCGCGCAGCAACGGCTCGGCGAATTCAGCAATGCCCTTGAGCGGCTTGAACACCTGTCTCAGTTCTTCGCGGGCCAGCCGGCATCTCAACAGCGCAGCGCAGTAGTCCTTGCGCGCTTTAGACGAAGCCTTGACGAACGCCGCAGGCAGCTGGTTCTGGATGATATTCAGCACAGGATCGTGCGTGAAACGCTGTCGCAGCTGGTCGTACCTGGCGGTAAACTACGGCGACACAATCGGTGCAGTGGTGGGTATGGAAGACACGGTGCAACATCCTTATTGCTGAAAATAAGGATGCGACGTTATCGAGCGAGCCTGAAAAAAAGGCTTAGATAATTATTTTGCGGGGAAGAATTTCACCGGCTGGCCTGAAACGCTTTGAGCCCCTTATGGGCCTGGGTACGAATAGCGTTCTGCACCATCGGCGTCCAGCCGAGCAACGTGCCTTTTGCACCAAGCGCCTGCCGCGACCAGCCCCACAGATCAAAGCTGTCGTGGTGCTCGCAGATCTTGCCATCGCGGAAGACGAAGCGCGCCTGAATATCGTTGATCACTGTTCGGCCGGTCTGGGTAAACAGATAGCGCGCAACCCAATGTGCCGCGCCGGTACGCTCGTCGGCGCGGACGTGATCGAAGACGACCGAAAACTCTTTTGCGCGCGAAGTGAGCATGCGCCACATATCGCCCGCTTGACCGCCGCGCAATTGTCCAAAGACCGGGTCGCTGAACAGCACATCTTCGGTGTAGCAGGCGGCCATGGCCTCGGCGTCCAGTCGATTGAACGCCTCATAAAAACGGGCGATCAGGTCAGCGTTTTCATTGCGCGGCGTTGTATCGCTCATGTGTACGGCGTCCTTGGCAATCGTTCAGAAGCCGAACCATAAGCGTCTAGGCGCGTCTTTACCACGGCATTCGTGGCGCAAATATCGGCACTCACACCTTTTCGCTGGTGACCTGTACATAGCGTGATCGCCCTGCGCCGAGCCCGGCAATGGTCGCTGCCACTCCGATCACGGCGAAAATCCAGCCCACCGCGCTCCAGCCCCCCGTTACATCGTGAACGATGCCTACCGCAAACGGCCCCATAGAAGCCAGCGTGTAACCGATACCTTGAGCCATGCTCGACAGGTGTGCGGCAACATGAGAGTCCCGCGAGCGCAACACGATCAAGGTCAGCGCAAGGCTGAATGTGCCGCCCTGCCCTAATCCCAGCACAATTGCCCAGCCCCAAAGCCCATCAATTGGTGCGTACAGGCAGCCGAACAAACCGATCAGGGTCAGGGCCATCACGACCACGATCGACAGGCGCTGGTCTTTTCCGCGAGTGGCGAGCCAAGGCGCGCTCAGGGAGCTGATGAGCTGAATCATGATCGAGCCGGACAGCAATAGCCCCGCATCAACGGGCGTCAGACCTCGACTGATGAGGATGGAAGGCAACCAGCCAAAAACGATGTACGCCAGCGAGGACTGCAGCCCCATATAAAGGGTGACCTGCCAGGCGAGCGGATCACGAAACAGTCCGCGCACACGGTAGGACACCTGGTGCAGGCCATGACCCTGTCGCGCTTGAGGAAACCAGAAGACAGCGGCCAGGATTGCAGGCACGATCCAAAAGCCCAGCCCAAGCTGCCAACTGTCCCCGAACACATGGCTCAACGGGACCGTGGCGCCTGCCGCGACCGCAGCGCCGAGACACAACGCCATCGTATAAACGCCGGTCATGGCGCCGGCCTGTTTGGCGAAATCACGCTTGACGATGCCCGGCAACAAGACTCCTATGATGCCGATGCAAGCGCCGGCGACGATGCTGCCGGCGAAAAGTCCGGCCTCGCCGAACAGGCTGCGCAGGACAATACCGCCCGCCAGCGTCAGCAGAACCCCCAAAACCACCCGCTCACTGCCAAAACGCCTGGCCAGAATCGGCGCCAGTGGCGCAAACAGACCCAGGCACAACACCGGCAAGGTGGTCAGCAGCCCAGCCCTGGAGGCGGACAGACCCAGCCCGCTCGACACCTCACTGAGCAACGGCGCCATGCTCGATAATGCCGGACGCAGGTTTAGCGCTACGAACACCAGCCCCAGTAGCAACAGCCACGGGCGTTTCAACACCGGATGCGCCTGCTGCACCTGATCGTCGTCAGCTTCGCAGTCAATCAGCAACTCATCTATTTCATGGCGGGGAATGGGCTTATTTTGGGTGTCGCTCGCCGTTGGCGCCTTGGTCGTCATGGGATTCTCGTGGGGGCAGGAGGTGTAACAGCGCATTGCGCAAAGAAGGCATCCTGTTCGAGAACAGCACGGAACACAAGTTTTGGGGAGGATTGGGTACAGTTTCAAATGACGGACCGACGTCCTAACCCGCGCAGTTCGACGCGCAGCGGTTTTCACGGCATTACGCCGCAGAGCGTAGGAACGATCGGAATTAACATGCCACAGCGTTGCGTATTCGCTTCTGCCGCAGGCGTAGGAGTCCGGCTTGCCGACGATTGAGCGCGAAGCGGTCATGGGGTCTGAGGGCAGTGCTGGTCTGATCCACCGAGGCGCCCGGTTTGCTGCCGCTGCGCGCCAGATCGCCTGCAAGCAAGGCTCCTACGCCTTCGGCAGAAGCGGTAATGCGGTAATGCGGTAATGCGGTAATGCGGTAATGCGGTAATGCGGCGATGCGACCTCGATAGATGCGCTAATGCATGTCTTGCG
>Ga0247742_10000482_pt1 | contig 32286 bp, 39 predicted proteins | sample UWRJL208509C2_FD_180944 | JGI IMG/M metagenome (GOLD analysis project Ga0247742, IMG submission 180944) | Plant litter microbial communities from Arlington Agricultural Research Station in Wisconsin, United States - UWRJ-L208-509C-2 | ecosystem: Environmental > Terrestrial > Plant litter >...
TCATTACAGACTCTACGAACACGATCAATTGCTCAGTGTATCTATTTCAAGCTCGCTGTGCGAAAATGCCGGAGGCAAACATGCTTCAGATACAACGGTCACGACACTGTTCACGATTGCCTCCTAGTGGGCTTTGGTAAATGCAGGCTCCTGAACTGCACAAGATACATTCTGGGGGTGGTCGTATCACTGTCTCACTTCATGCTGGGAAGGCAGTAATTTCAGAGCTTTCGTCAACTTACCCTCTAAAACTCTTGTCTCCACGCATTCATGATGGCACGGCACTTGTCTATCTGTTAACCTACGGAGGAGGATTGGTGGGCGGAGATCAAGTGGATTTGGTTGTAAAAGTTGAACCTGGTGCGAAGCTTGTGTTACTGTCTCAGGTTCGTTGTTACGCTCTAAGCGCGATTCATCCCTCTCAAACCGGAGCTAGGGCACAACCAAAGTATTCAAGACGCGTCTAGGCGGACGACTAGCATCTGTTGAATCGACAAGCTTTCCTTCTGGACAACGGGTAGAAGGTTCAAAGCACATTACGAGCCAAAATATCCACTATCACATTGGCCCAGACAGCATTCTTCTCCTTCTACCAGAACCTGTGACGTGCTTCCGGGATGCATCCTATAATCAATGCCAACGATTAAATATCCACGGGAACGGATCTGCAATCGTCCTTGACTGGATCACCTCGGGGCGCATATCAATGGGCGAAGAGTGGGCATTTTCAAGGTATTATAGCATGAACGAGATCTTTCACAACGGCAAGAGGATGGCAAAGGATGTTATGCTGTTGGAGGATGCGGAGCTGAATACAAGTATTCCACCAAGACCCCTACTGGAGAGATTAAAACCCTACTCGTGTTATGCTACGCTCTTCCTATATGGGCCTCAGCTGCAGACCATCGCCGCCGGCATCACCCGTCAATACAACCAGATCACAGTTTTCAAGACGAGGGAACCAGCAAAACTGTTATGGTCGCTTAGCCCCATCGATACTGCAAATACGGAGCAAGGAGTGGTGATAAGAGTTGCTGGGCTAGAAACAGAAACCGTGAAAGGATGGCTGAAAGAAATCTTGTCGAACCTTGAAGGCGTTATTGGAAGGGACGCGTACAAGAGGGCGTTTGTGTAGAACGTGGTGTGTACTTTCCTTAATCCTTTCATCCTCAGTGTGATTTTTTGACTCGACGTACTCAATAGAAGACCCTAGCTACACTAATAATTGCAATTCGAAACCGAATTCGTGGATTACCATTCTTCCGTTGACTGAGTGAGAGCATTGCCTACACAGCCACTTTGAAGCGCTTACCTGATACCGGCGGCGTACAAGTTGCAGGGGTGAGCTTCGAAGATCTTGAAAATCCCACTGACCGCCGGCGGTACACAGATAGACGTGGAAGAGGTGATAACCACGAGAGTTTGTCATTCACGACAGGGTGACTTATGTGCAGTACATTGCAGGTATATTCCTCGGCGGGAGCCTTCCAATCCCACAAAAGAAGGTTTGCATCGTACTGCAGGATCAGATCCGTCTCGGGCCTATAACTCTACTTAGAGCGTCTTCACACCAGTGTTTACCCGCTGAAGCAGCACGTCGGACTTCTTATCACACAAATGACATGGGCTAGGAAATTTTCAACTGGGGCGACTATATAAGTCGTGCATATTCTCCAGGAAAAAGCAGTCGCGAGACCTCTAACGCGTCTTCATCATCATGCCAGCCTCCTTTAATTCAGTCACTTCCAACGAGAAAGGAGTGGATGCATCTGTCTTGAAGGGTTCTGCCAGTTATCACTCTGCTGACTCTGATCTCCTTTCGATCAATGAGAAGGCGCTTATTTGGAAGATCGACATGCACGTCGTACCATGGCTAGCATTGTTGTACTTGTTCAACTTCCTTGACCGAGCGAGTATTGGAAATGCGAAGGTTTGAGCATACAGTGGCATTTCTTTTTCAATAAAACTGACCCATTTTCTATTTAGTTATACAATCTGGAGAAGGATTTAGGCATCACGGATCGCCAATATCTCATCGCTCTAACTTTCTTCTTCCCTTCTTATGCGCTGATCGAGGTCGGTGCCACTGCTTACGCTAGACATTGTGGCTGATGTATCTCATATCTTGTTCCTTTAGCCCGCCAGCAACGTGCTATTGCGCCGATTCAAGCCATCGATTTGGCTTCCAACGATGATGATTTTGTGGGGTACCATTATGGTAACTGGCCAGTCTTTGTGTTCACATTGCCTAAAACCTCACGTATTTGCTTCCAGACCTGTCATGGCGTTATCAGAAATTATGGCGGCCTTATTAGTTCGTCCTGTTTACTTTCACTTGGTTCTGCGACGCTGACAGCATACTGCCAGCTGTTCGAGTACTACTTGGCGCAACCGAAGCCGGCATGTACCCAGGAATTGTCTTCTACATCTCGAGGTTAGTGCTCTGCTATCAAGCGTCGTCATCCAAAATTGAATTGAGATATCGATACGCGTAGCTGGTATAAGCGCTCAGAAATGGGCTTGCGAATTGCCCTCTTTTTCTCGGCTGCTACTGTAGCTGGCGCTTTCAGTGAGTCATTAATACTTGACCGCGTGCCAGCGGTTAATATCCCCATGCTTTTAGGTGGACTTCTTGCCGCCGCAATCGCGAACATGGATGGAATTGGGGGTAAAGCAGGTACGAGTGCACTCTCCTTGACCTTTCCCGTTATTTATTAATAATTGTGTGTTAACCTTTAGCTTGGGAATGGATATTTATCCTAGAGGGTCTCGCAACCGTTGTTCTCGGAGTGTCGTCGTACTGGGTGATCCAAGACTTTCCAGATACGGCCAAATTCTTGACAGAGAAAGAACGTAAGTGCATCTACACTGTAACAATCTGTGCAAGGCTTCACATACATCGGTCTATAATCAGGTGAATTTGTCATACAACGCCTGACAGATGACATGAAGCTCAGCGCAGGTGGTGAAGCCTTCGACATAAAATACATCTGGAGAAGTCTTCGGGACTGGAAGACTTATGTGGCAAGTACGTCTTGGTCGTGTCTCAACTCTTGGAATTTTCAGCTAATGTATTCATAGTGGGTATCTACATGGGATTGTAAGTCTTTTCCAATGCCAGAAGTGAACAATGCTCAATAGCAGTAGCGATGGCCCATTATATGCCTTCTCTCTTTTCTTACCATCGATCATTAACCAAGTCAGTATCGATTACTCTGGAAAATGAAAGTATACTGACGCATATATTTAGCTTGGTGATTTATTTCATTGCGCCTCTAGTCATGACCATCCATGCTAAATATACGTCAGGCTATCGTGCAACTCAAGCGAATCTGCTTTCAGTTCCAGTGTACACCTGGGGATGTATTCTCACCTGCCTCATCGGATTCCTTGGAGATAGAATTGGTTCACGGGGCTATATCAACTTGTGAGTTGTAATCCCTTCGAAGTCACGAACCGACAAGTTGATCGATTCGGCAGTGCATTGTTCGGCGTTGGCTTGATAGCCTACATCATCCTCCTTGTGTCAAAATCAGCGGCCCTCTCATATTTTGCCGTCTATCTTGCAGTATCGTAAGTCTTCTTCAACTTCACAAGCATGCTCATAAAACAATACTAATACTATACCCAACAGCGCCATCTATCCCACTATTCGTGAGTCTCACAGTGTTCTCAAGTCATGTCAGTGTTCCTCATACCCCACACAGCCAACTCCGTCGCCTGGGTTGCCAGTAACGTTGAAGGGTCTTACAAGCGCAGCGTTACACTGGGTATGGCCATTGGTTTTGGAAATATTAATGGTGCGGTTACGGCGAACATTGTAAGTCGAGGAGCTCGAGATTCATTCTCTTCATCTCACGCATAACGCGTGTGGGTGCTAATGTCACTTTTCTAGTATCGCGCTCAGGATCGGCCCAAGTATCACCTAGGTCATGGCATCGTCCTTGCATACATATCGATCGGTCTTATGTCGTCCGTCCTATTTGCAATCCTTCTCAGGAAGGAGAACGCCGGTCGTGATCGGGGCGAACGGGACGAAGTCATCGAGGGAATCGAGAACAGCAATGCCCACGAATGCAACGGCAGATTTAAAAATGTTGACGAAGCCAAACTTGTGAAAGGCGACGAATGGAGTGGGTTCAGGTATACATTATGATCCTTACCAGTTCCGCCGGTAGTCATTCCCGGCGGCAGGGCTTACAGGGTCTCCGACTCTCCGATCTCACGTCATTATTAACTTCAAGTCACACTTGTGAATGAGTGGATGTTGTACGACTAGAATTAGATAGAATACAGATGGTGGCTATGTGTATGTGAATAATAAACCCCTTAATCAAATCCTCTAAAGCAGGTGTCTGGCCTCTAGAGCTTTGGCAATGGCTACAGGCGCGGGTGCAGGACCGGCATCCTCAGTGGGAGTTTCTAGCGGAGGAGGAGCGCTCTTTTCACCACGATTCTCGTCTAACCACTTATCCATATCATCGGACCGACCAATAAAGGGCCGCTTTCCGAGTAGATTGATCATGTCCTCACTATGGCCATTGTTAAAAAAACCAGTTCATTGTTGATGATTTGGGGGGCATACCGTGTAATAACCTCCTTCTCAAGGAGAAGTTGAGCAACCTTTTCCACGTCTGCCCGATGCTCTGTGAGTAGGATTCGTGTGCGATCATATGCGTTCGTTATCATCTTCCGGACTTCTGAGTCGAGCATCTCCGCCGTCTTCTCACTGAAAGGCTTTGTCCAAGACTCCTTTGCGGCCCGATCTCCACCATAGCTCACAGGTCCAATGACATCGTTCATGCCGTAATTCGCACAAGCTTCGAAGGCCATGCGAGTGATCTTCTGGAGATCATCTTGGGCACCAGTCGTGATGTTTTCGTGTCCGAAGAAAATTTCTTCCGATACGCGACCACCAAGTGTCATGCAAATGCGATCCAACATCTGAGGCGTAGACAGGAGGTAACGATCACCAGGTAGGTACTAGATATGCAAGCCGGTTGTTAGAACGAGACAGATAGTAGAGCATAAAGACTTACTTGAGCGTATCCCAAGGCACCTGTACCGCGTGGAATAATGCTGACTTTCAGGAGAGGGTCGGCATGTTCCAAGAACCATCCACAGATAGCGTGGCCAGCTTCGTGGTAAGCAACTGTCTTCTTCTCTTCAACGCTAAGTACTCGGCTTTTCCTTTCCAGGCCGACGATGACCCTCTCGATCGCCGTATCGAAATCGATATTCTCGACGTAATCTGTACTCCTTCGGGCGGCATGCAGGGCCGCTTCGTTGCAAACGTTTGCAATGTCAGCGCCAGAGAAACCAGGTGTGAGAACAGCCAGTTTCTGCGCGAAAGAGTCAAGTCCAGTCTTGAGTGTTGGGTGTAGACGGAGAGGACCGAGATGAACGAGGTAAATGCCCTTTCGACCAGATACATCGGGGCGGTCAATTGCAATATGCCTGTCGAATCGACCAGGACGCATGAGAGCAGGGTCGAGGACGTCGGGTCGATTCGTGCCGGCGAGGACGACAATATGTTCGTTGGTGCCAAATCCATCCATCTCAACGAGGAGTTGATTGAGTGTTGATTCCCGTTCATCATTTCCGCCAAATGATCCACCCTTCCCTCTTGATTTACCAATGGCGTCGATTTCGTCCACGAAGATGATACAAGGTGCGTTCTTCTTTGCAGAGGCGAAGAGATCGCGCACACGAGATGATCCAACACCGACAAACATTTCGACGAACTCTGAGCCAGACACGGAAAGGAATGGAACGGACGCTTCACCAGCTGTCGCCTTGGCCAGAAGAGTTTTACCCGTACCCGGGGGACCTGAGAGGATTGCACCTCGGGGAATTTTCGCCCCAAGCTTCTCATATTTGGCGGGCTCCTTCAAGAATTTGACAAATTCCATAATCTCCTCCTTTGCCTCGTCCATCCCTGCAACATCCTTGAACTTCACCTTGACAGCGGTGTCCTTGTTGAACATCTTAGCACGGCTCTTGCCAATGCTAAAAATACCACCACCGGAACTGCCTGACCCGCGTCTTGAAATCCAATATAGCACACCAATGAGGAGAAGAGTAGGAGCGAAGTTGAGGAGTGCACCGACGGAAGAAATTTCATCCTGGTACGACACAGGAATGCGCTCTGCGCTTGGGATGCCAAGTTCTGCCTGAGCGTCATCAAGCTTTCGTTCGAAGGCTTCGACGCTGCCTATTGAGAAATAGTATTCTCCACCAGCAACGTTGCTCGCGTGCATAGTTCCAGTCGCATTCGAGTGAAGTTTGACTCGTACTTGATGTTTGTTGACGACTGTGAGGCTATCGACCAGACCTTTGTCTAGGAAAGCCGTTCGGAACTCCTGCCAAGTCATCTCCCTTGAATGACTGGAACCTGAACTCGACCATGCAAGATAAGCTGTTGCCGATGCTACGACCCATGCGAGTTGGTTGTTGTTGAAGCCATTGTTATTGGGAGGAGGGGGAGGAGGTTCGTTGCTGTTGCGGCGGTTCCGGGGCCGTTCGGACTCGCTTGTGTCCGACTCCTGCGATGGGGGTTTCTTTGCTACTTGCTCGTACTGCTTGAAGAAACCCTCTAAGCCCTTGGGCAACTCTGGAGTCTTCTTCGGACTTTTGTCCTCGACATCCTTTGGCTGTTCCGACTCTTTTGGCTGTTCGGGTGGCTTGTCGGTGGAGGGTGTGGCAAATGTACGGACGGTAGAGACAGCAGCTCTACGGGTCCTAAGCAGCGCTGCTGCCCGAAAAGATCTTGAAAGCATATGAGGGTGTAGAACGAAACGCCCTTCATGCTCGACTTTGAAAGATTCTCTGCTGACGGAATTGGGTTACGTAATCAGCCACTTCCGATCGAGCGCGGCACTCTCCGATGCCGAGCAGCCACAAAGCGCGCCGGCATGGCTGCCTTGCCGCGTCATTATCCGCCATCCCGCTTGCTTCCATGTAATACTTGCTCCCAAATAACTAGATGAGAAAGCCTCCGATCAGCTTTGAAACTCGCATAGCAGCAGGAGGTTCGCTACGTGCTGTGAGGTGCTTTTCGTATCGCCGGGCGACTCTTCCACTGGCAGCGGTAACTTTTTATCACGTGTCCTTATCACGCTAATAATTCTTCTCTCTCACAAGTATATCGATACCTTCCATGGTCATAGTGCGATTAGATCAGCCCTTTACGATTGAAAACACACCTTCTAGCGCCCGCCGCTCTTCGCCATCAAATACGGGCGCTTAATGCGTATGGCTGTATGACCACTCGCAACCTCCGGAATGTGGAATTAGAAAATATCTATTCGAATCTGGCCCTTTGCAGCATAAATATTCCTATATACCTTGGTTAATAAACATAATCGATGGCCGCTCTCACTCATCCAGACGGCACAGACTTTTCCAAACCGACATGATGAACTGGGAGTTAAGCCAAAAACACATTAGATATATATCTTCCCGGGCTCTTCATTCATTGCTTACTTTTTATTATAGTCCAATTTGTTCTGGAAAACTCTCTTCGGACTTTACCTGGCCTCTTTTCATTCAAGATGTCTGAAATTTTGACGTGGCTCATTTATCGCTTGTGTTACTTTCTGTGCACCAGCAGTTCGACACGCAGAAAGAGAGAATCTGAGTACCGGTTTAGTGGCGCCCATTTGCTGACATAGGAGTGACACTTCCGATATTGACGAGAAAGAATGGTACCCGGCCCTCTTGAAGCGCAGAGAGTGATGAAACCGATATTTTTCGGGGCTGCAGCACATGATCCAACTGCATCACCTGCGCTCAGTATGGCCCTGGTTCAAAAAATCAGCACTAAGTAATACGACGGTAAATATCGGATATCGGATAATGTGGAAAGCACTCATTATCATAAGCACGAGGACTTCCAAATTATTGGGCGCTTATTCAAGTTGTGTATCCCTGTTTGGTTCAGCATGTCAAGCGCCGGTTACTATTCAACTACCTGGTCAACAAAACAGGATTTTTCCCGAAGAGTGAAACCTTTGCTCTCGTGGTCATCGTTTGATAAGAATTAATAAGCCACTGACGGCCAAGAGACAGATGTCGTCTGGACGGTCTGGGTTCGTTGCTTTATTTGGTCAGATCCCCGAGAATAAAACCGCTCGTGTGGCTTTTCAATAGCCCTTTGGTGCCACCAACAAGCGATTTTATGCGTAGTTCTAGGCATCTGTGCGCAGCTGTACGCCGAGATATGATTCTATGCTAGTCGGGACAGATATCGCCGGTCATAAGTAAGGCATGTGCAACAATTGAAATTGGATTGTGATGCACTTGCAGAAGGACTCGGGCCAAGACTCGGAGATCCTGTGCTATGTAAGTCAAAGGGCAGTGTTGACGCGGGACCTATATATGGTCATTTAAGCGCCTACCTGTGAAGGTCATGATAGACCACCCAATAATTCCATGAATACGGTCATATTCTGTTATTATAAAAGCCTGAATAATGACTCTACATTGTACCTCTGCCGGAGCGCCCAGTGGATTTCCGGTCGGCCTCTTACTCTTCCGGTACTGTACGCGCATGCATGGACTAATCCTACAAATCTCTACATCACAGTTTTGATCTCATGATTGTTCGAATGCTCATTAGTTATTCTACGGGTTGATAATATTTGTTGTACCCTCTCTCAGTTTCTTTTAAACACACAAAGTTTATCTATTTCACCACATCACCAATGGATTCTTCACTTTACAAGACCGCTACAACGAGCAGAGGCTTCAACTACCGTGTCTACCATCAAGAAGGCACCGACTCCTCCAAACCAACAATTCTTTTATTGCACGGCTTTCCTAGTTCGTCTTATGACTGGAGGCACCAAATCGCTTACTTCGGAGGACATGGTCACGCAATCGTAGCTCCCGACTTGTTGGGCTACGGTAAGACTGATAAGCCGACAGATGTCGCAGCATATGCTGCCAGCAAGATTGCGCAGGATGTTTACGACGTCCTCGAAGCCCTAGGTATTAAAGGACCCATCGTCGCTATAGGACATGATTGGTATTTGGTCCACCTATCTCTGATTGCGCTGAGAAACTCACATAGGAACAATAGGGGTTCCAAAATCACTAGCCGACTTGCAAACATCCACCAAGAACGCTTCCAGGCGTTCGCCTTCCTCGCAGTCAGTTACGCTGCTCCGGATGCAAATACTACATATGAGCAACTTCTTGGATTTGTAAGTACGATGATAAAGTGTTCTAAATTGTTCTCTAACCATAAACTCACATCTAATGACAGACGAAGAAGCTTGCTGGTTTCGAGCTCTTTGGATACTGGGGTTTCTTCTCTGAGGATGACGCTCCAGAGCTCGTCAAGAAACATGTAAGTTGAATTTCACAGAGCTCATTGATCATCGTTCCATGCCTACTTGACTTTGCAGTACGATACCTTCTGGAATTCTAGCTTCGGCGGGATGTCCGCAGAGGAGAAAAAAGTCCACTTTGCACCTACAGGAGGCCTCAAGGCCTACTTATCCGAAGACAAGCCCCGGCCCTTTACACTGCCTTCTTATTTAACTCCAGAGGTTTGAAGATTGTCTACCTCCTTCTCCATGCCGGATTTGATTGTTGTTCATTAGGAGCATGAAATGCAGAAGACTAACTTCTTGAATACCGGCATCGCGGCGCCATTCTGCTGGTACAAGACAGTTACCACTAATATTGACCGGGAAGACGCTAAGAGTGAGCCACAGATTTTACTCAAGGCCGAGTCAAGCTAACGCACACATACTCTAGCCATTCCTGTCGAGGCGCACAAAGTCACAGTACCAGTCTTCTTCGCTGCTGCGGAGAAGGATGTTATTACATCTCCTGCGTTTGGTATAGCTTCGATCAAGCAGTATTGCACAAAACCGACGGTTAAGAGTTACGATGCTGACCATTGGGTCATGTGGGAGGCCAAAGACAAACTCAACGAAGACTTGGCGGCTTGGATTGACGCACTCTGAAGATCTCCGCTAGCCAACACAGTTAGTCATCAAGTCATCTCCGATACTGTTGTAATTTACTTGTAAAAGCCTTGGCGAAAAGCTCTGCAGAAATTGTAATTACACTAACAAGGCAAAAAGGATGTCCCGCCATATTTCTCGTTATTTTTCAACAACTGCACAAGATTATTCTAAGATATTAAGTAAGGTGTTCGAAATATCCACAACTTCAGAGTAGCGAGTCGACTGACGGTGGATGTTGAGACATTGCGTGCGCGCGTTGCGATTAAGACGAATGTTAAAACACCCAAATTTCCATCTCTAGAACGGAGACAGTTGATAACCCCAAATTTCTACCAATAGTAGATCGAGTCGTCCAATAAAATAATACACTCACCCCAAGTTTTTCTACCGTTGCATTCTGAAGATATACACGATGCAAGTTGACAACTTTTGGTCAATTTGGACCCTTTTTGCCTTTTTTGGTCAAAACCGACACTTTTGTCCTGCGAATATATCAGGAACGGCTGAGGGCAATTTTTTGATTCAAGTTTCTGTGTGCTGTGATTCAGTAGCTCTACCTGAAATTATTACTCCCATCTTTAAATACGGCTTCCTGGTGGACTTGAAAATTTACTTTTTTTTTCTTCCCTTCCCTCACTCCAGCATCAAATCATAACATGGCCTGGTGACGACCAGTAAGCGTCATTCGAAGCCATAATATCTCATAACTAATGGTTTTCGGGCCAGTCACATACTTTGGGAGATATCACTAAAATAAGGCGGGACATTCTTTTTACCCTGTTAGTGTAGCTGTCCTCGCAAGCGACTGGGCGCTTATCGTGTGAGTTCGTTTGATCGGCTCAAGAAGCGCCTTGACATACATATATGAATTACATTAAATAAACGACTCTGATCATACGGTCCACGGCCTATGATTATGATTGTGATTCCTCTTCATCTACCACCTCAAACGCACAGCAGAATTGATCCTTCCCAAAGAGTATGAAACCTTTACCATCAGGTGCCCAAGTGAGATCTCTGGTCTCGAATTTCTCTGCAAATCAAAACAAAAAGAACACCCGTTAGACCTTATGATGGAGATATCTCCATGAATGCACATACTGGCAGGCACTCCAATGCATTCGGCCATTTCTTCTTCCTCACCTGCATCCCCGTGCCACTCGTCGCTCCAGATGTATACACTCTGCATCCCGCAACAAAGTGCTAGGCTGCCCTTGCGCACGGGATTCCACCTAGCGTGCAGCACTGGCTGGGAGTGGAGTAGGACAGTTCTCAATTTGGGGGCGAACTTTTCTCGAGATGAAGGAAAGTCGAATAGATAGACGGCGGAGGGTACGTTCTCTGGAAATCAATGTATATAAGCAAGATGCACGAGTGTCATTGCGGGGTGGCTCACCGAAGCGCGCAAGTAAAAGACTCCCTGTTAAATTCCACTCTAATTGCACCACACCGCTCTTGGGATTTGGTTTTGTAGGGTCAGCTCGCATTGGACTGAGGATCTGAGGCCCCTGTAGGCGGTCATCTGTATGACGGTCAGACTTGTGGACTGGGAGAAGATGATGGAACCTACACGATAAAAATCCACGACCTTCTGTCGTTTCGAGCCATTTTGACGGTTCTCTCCAAATGTTCTTGGGGCACAATAAGATCATGTTCGAAAATAGTTAGTAGTTCACTTACAATTCTCGATGACAGGCGAATCGATAGCTCGAGAGTAGCAACCTCAGACCAGCTTAAACCATCTAGAATATGAATCTTGATTTAAAGTAAGAAATTTTTGGAGTTCAGCGACCTGCAGTATTTACCTTGTCGTCCCAACCTCCCGAGGCCAGAAAAATACCACTTGGATGCCATGATACACACCTGATCCCAAATCCTGGGTCGGGTTGTGGAGAAAAAGATGTCAAGGTGTCACCAGCGAGAGTCAAGACGTGTAGTTTATACTATTTATCGCTCGTGGTCAGCGAGTAGGAACGAAAACGACGGCTCGACTCACTTCCATGGGCCCTTCCCACACCGCGATGTGATTCCCTGTGGGTGATAGAGAAAGAGAGGCGAAAGATAATGATGGCAAAGGGAAGTGCTAGACAGACGTTAGGCCTTGAGTACACAACGTTTGTCTGACGTTGGAACGCACTCGGACAAGCCTGTAGCCCTCCATTGCATTATAGACGCCTAGTGTGTCCTTCGATTTGTGCCGCTCAGCCAGGACGAAATATCTGCCGTCAGATCTGAAGGCGTAACCTTCGCAAATCAGCAGTGATGACGCATAAGTATAGACAGACATTAACCTTTATCTGGGTGAACGGGGAACTGGATGTAAGTTACGGTTCCGGTTGATATTGACCATAAAGATACGCGAAGCTTGATGAAATAGACTGTTGGATGGCAGTTGACATGGGAGCTGATTCAGCTGAACTCACACCCCAGTCCGAAAAGCAAACGACTGTGCGTCCATCCGGTGCCCATTCTGCTTTGACGAGGCCTGCGCAGCCTGAGTTTGAGTTCCGTTCTCAAAGAACAATCGAGGCTGGTCACCTTCCGCGCCTGCGTCTATGCGACCGTTCCATTCTTCGTCACGCAGTTTCAGGAGATGGACGACACCTTGCTTCGCGCAGGCAGCGAGGATGTACTCTGAGTCACAGGACCAACCCAGGTGTGTAATCCAGGAGTCGGCTACGCCTGAGGCCGAGCCAGGTGGTGCTTGGGCTCTCTGTTTCTGGCTAGATCTTGAAAACAAGGCGGCCTGAGTGGGGTTTTGGGTGCCATCCACGAGCCATGTACGCGTAATTTGGAAGGTATCTGTGCGCCGAACAATTACTCTATCCTGGACCGCGGTGAGTAAGAAATGTGCGCCAGGTGAGAATGTGACTAATGAAGCAGACTGCCTGTATAGTTCCGTGAAGTCCATGACCGTACGAAAAGAGGACCGATCGCGATCGCATGCATGTTGCCACATGATCAGATCATCAATTTCGTTAGCCGTCCGTTCCGCCACGGACGGCAAAAGCAAATATCCTGTTATTTCTGTCATTCTTGTTCTCGAGAAAACATGCCTATCATGACCTATAAAGGTACATCATCCAGAATTATGGCCAAAAATCAAACATGGCAACTCAGCTCGACACGTCCCTTGTTGTCGTCCAGCCGTCGCGTGCATCATCGACGACAGCCCATGAGATCCTTGACACAAAGTCTGAGAGTCCAACTCAGATCGAGGACAGCAGTGATTTTGTGATAGACCATTTTGAAGAGGGAGATCCAGAAAACCCAAAGGTGCGGCGTCTCTACATAGCTAAAGCCAAAGTAAGCTAATATAGAGGCTTTAGAATTGGTCAGAAAGGAAAAGATGGTTCTTGACTTGTATTGCTGGATTGCTAGTCCTGAACGCGTGAGTCCTTCGTGATATGTCCTGCATATTTATCTCAAAAAACCTCTCTAGAACATTCGCGAGTGCTGCACGTACGTCGAGTGCCATTCGACCAATGCCTACTCATTGACTTGGTTCTCAGCGTCAGGAATTTATGGGCGGCTCCAGGAAGAATTTCACCTCTCACAGGAAGTGGGCACGTTAACTATATCGCTCTTCGTGTGTGGTTATTGTATCGGGTGAGATAATCTTCTTTATGGTCTTCTCGCTGTCATCTGAAATTCTCCAAAGGCCACTGTTATGGGGTCCTCTCTCTGAACAATACGGGCGCCGACCAGTGTTTATCTATCCGTTCTTGGTTTACATGGTAAGTTATCTGCTATTTCCTACGCCTCACCGCTGACGGAGATATGTTCATAGTGCTTCCAGATTGGCAATGCCCTCGCAAAGAATACCGCATCAGTTCTCGTATTTCGTTTCCTTGGAGGAACATTCGCCGCGGCTCCACTGACAAACTCTGGGTCGGTCACCCTTCTTGATCCCCGAAATCACCTATCCTGATGGTATTTGATTACAGAGCCATCATTGCGGACATCTGGGATGCTGGCAAGCGGGGAAAAGCCATGGCTATTTTTACATTAGGCCCTTTTGCCGGACCAGCACTCGGGCCTACGATTGGAGGCTTTATTGGTGACAACACCTCCTGGAGATGGCTGTTCTGGGTCATGGCAGGGTTTGTAGGTGTCTCCTCTCACGATCTGTATATTCGACCCATACTAAGTCCTCGGGTTTTCACCAGGCTGCAGGTTGCGAGTTGTTGGTTATATTCTTCGTCCCGGAGACATACGCGTGAGTTTCACCAGACCGTCAGGGTCACAACTATCTGGCTGATTACACTTTCAGGCCGGTTATACTCGCGAGGAAAGCCGAGGCAAAACGAAAGGAAACCAACGATCAACGGTATTATGCGCCTCTAGAGAGGGAAGAGAAGTCTTTCGCTGAACGAATAGAACATGTCGTTGCGAAACCCTTTATTGTTCTCTTCACCGAGCCCATGCTTATCGCAATTACACTGTACATGAGCGTGAGTTCATCCTCCACCTTAATGCATCCAGGCATACTGACTTGCTCCAGTTCGTCTATGGCTGTATTTATTTGCTGTTCACGGCATACCCAATCGTCTTTACAGTCGGGCACCACTTCAACGCGGGTATCTCTGGTTTGATGTTCATTCCCATCCCACTTGGGGGTGCTATGGGCGTCATAACGGTATGTATATTTCCCCCCTCCATATTATCTTCCTAGCTGACCATCCATCAACAGTATGTCAACTTTTTCAACCCAAAATATGAGCAGCAGGTGAAACTCTTGGCTCCTCGTCGAGTACCACCTGAGCACCGCCTTGGAATTGTCATGTTTGCTGGTCCACTTTTCGCAGCTTCCTTCTTCTGGTTTGGGTAAGCTCCGAGTTTCCTATTATTTGCCACTAGCTAATCGTACCTCCCCTGAAGATGGACATCTTTCCCCCATATAACTTTCTGGGCGCCAATGCTTGCAGGACTCCTGATGGGTTTCTCCATACAGCTTATTTTCGTCAGTGACATATCATAGTTTCCTTTCAGTATCTGACACCTTGATAGCTTGGTCTCTTCAATTATATTATTGACGCCTACCTTTCCGTCGCGGCGTCAGCGTTGGCTTCGAGCACTGTGGTTCGGAGCTTGTTTGGAGCCGTCTTTCCTGTTCGTAGAGTTTTGTTAACTACTTCGGCATTCGCTCACCTCCATTCGCGCAGCTTTTCGCATCTCAAATGTACAAAGCCCTGAAACCCAGGTGGGCTTCGTCGCTCCTTGGATTCGTAGCAATTGCGATGATACCGATACCATTCGTGCTGAGCCGGTAAGCAACAAATCTATGCCCCCCTATCCATAAACTTATCCGAGCTCCCCATAGATATGGTTCTCATCTCCGGAGAAAGTCAAAGTACTGCCCATACGACCCGGAGACGGAGGGTGTAGTTGTTAAAAATCCTTCCAAAGTATAAATTTCAAGGTGCAATTACCGATATAGCACTCCGTAACGACATTCAGACGCTTCACGCAACGCGATAAACGCATCATACCATCTAGGATCATTACTGCCATTCTATTATATATCTCCATAGAATACCTTATATGCAATGTAGAGCACGACACATACCTAATACCACTTGCTCGAGAGCTCTTCTTCCTCGTCGTGAGCTTGTCAGGAAGAAACCCCTGAAGGTCTGAAGGCGGCGCAAGCCGACTTGCCGATGCATCCGGAAATCGCACGGATTTGAGGCGCGCAAGGCCGAACCAGTCGAATTGGCTTGAGCAGTCTCCTCCTTCGTCAAACCACGCGAAATCATTCAAAATGCCGCCCATGGCTTTCACCGGCGTTGTCACCAAAGCAGGGTGCATGAACAAAACTGCTACAGTCACAGTCTCGCGGTGGATAATCCACAAGTTGACGGGCAAGGTACGCGACTGTTCTCGGCTTCGGGTTGACACGCTTCTGACGGTCTGCGCAGAGAATAGAACGAAGTAAAAAGTTCTTAGTCCATGACGAGGGGAACCGTGGGTGGCGCATATTGTTTATCCATTGTAGTGGCTAACTTATTCTCATAGAACTACGAAGAGAAGACGTGGTGCTCATTCGAAATTGCCCTCCAGTCTCCAAACTGAAGAGGTTCAAGCTTGAGAAGATTGTGAAGAGTCCAGAGACCGAACACGACCTGGCTCGCGCCCGTATTGAACGAGCGAAAGCGGCATCTTCAGCAAGTGGAGAAAGTGTTCTGGAGGCCCTCCAACACTCATAACATCTGGATGCCCCGTGAGGCATTTAGGCGAACATTCGAGGGAATCGCATTGGGGAGACTCTAAAATGGCTATGTAGATGCAGAAGTGGGCGCCTGCTGTTGCTGAAGCTGTTGGTGGGCTGTTTGGAGTTGGACGAGCTGCATTGGTAGGGGATGAGTGTCTGGATGAACGGTGTGCGTAGGAGACCAACCTCCGCCTTCTTCTTTTCTTGCTTTCCTTCTATCTCCTTGATTTGCCCTTCCACCCGTCGACTATAGATTAGGGGTCTATCAGACATAATTCGCTTTCAAATTGAAAAACAAGTCAAACATCTCGCCGCGAATGAAGTCCAACCGTGTGTTCACATTGCTCTTGGCTTCTGCCTGGTCTTGCTTCACTAGCACCGGTCCTATGAGCTTGTAGACTATGTTTTCTGGCGTCAATGTAGCGAACTCCTATCGGAGAAATGAGGTACTTCGCATAGATGCAATGGCCCAAGGCTGACCTTTTTAACCAACTCATTCTCAGAGAGTTGAGCATCCAGTCTTTGCCTTGCTTCCACTACCTTGGACATATCAATTTGAAGCTTTTGGAACTCTTGCGAGCCTTCTTGTAATTTGGCCTCCAGCGACGACATCTTTGTGTTCGAAATCAAGATGAGAGCAACCTGATTAGGCGGATTCTTATTTTTGGTAACACGCGTCTCTCAACCGATCTCTCACTTCTTTTCTGGTCACGCAATGCTCACAAGACCTGCTCCGATGTTATTTCCAATCTCTGGCTTATCTCTCTACCAATGTCCTCACCGGTTAAGATCGACTGGTCGAAAATCGACAACCCCGAGCTCACGTTCCAGAGATTCGCGAGTCGTCGATCCGTGGTCTATGGGACCAAAGGGGTTGTATCGTCTTCCCAACCTTTGGCAACGGAAGCTGGTCTGGAAATTCTGAGGAAAGGCGGTAACGCAGGTATGTGGATCGCACACCTCCAAGGCCAACGCGGGTGCGATAACTGCCTCTGTCACCTTCAGCGGATGCTGCAGTCGCCACTTCTGCCGCTTTGAATGTGACGGAGCCCAGTTGCTGTGGAATCGGAGGGTCAGCTTCCTATCCACAAGTAGAGAGACCGCACTTATGCCTACCAGGGATGCGTTTTGCTTGTTCTATGATGCGAAGACTAAGGAAGTGAAAGCCCTCAATGGTTCAGGTCGATCTCCTGCAAAGCTTGACATTCAGTATCTTCTCTCGCGAGGGCTCAACGGACGAAAGATCCCCTTGACGGATCTTAATTCTGTCACGGTTCCAGGTGCGGCTGCTGCGTGGATAGATACCATTCAACATTTTGGCAGTGGAAAAGTGACTGTTTCGGATGTTTTTGATCCAGCCATTCGGCTTGCTGAGGAGGGGTAAGCTCGCTACAGTTCATAGCAAGTGATATCTGCCAAACTGTGCTTCTGTATAGTGTTCCCGTCTCAGAGATCCACGGTCTTTCTGTGAGTACATGCCTATACACCTTTATATGCTTTAATAACCTCGTGCTCACAGTGGAAGCGTTCTGAGGTTCGTTCATATCCTGTGCTCCTTGGCACCCATGTTGACTCCCGATCAGGAATTGTTAAAGAATGCGTCCGCCAACGGTGATGAGATGCTCCTCAACGGCAAAGCACCGTTACCTGGCCAAGTAATTCAATTGCCAAATCTTGCAAAGACGTTCAAAGAACTTGTGGCCCACGGAAAGGACGGATTTTACAAAGGAAGGATTGCTCAAGCTATTGTCGACCTTGTTAAAAGTAAAGGGGGTCTCATGGAGCTCGAGGACCTAGGCCAGCATGAAACGACTTTCGTAGAGCCAATCAAGTATACATACGGGAAAGACGTGACGGTCTACGAAGTGAAATTCTGGATTTTCCTGTTCTCGAAATTAATGGAATACTGAAGTTGTGTACATGTAGTGTCCTCCAAACGGCCAGGGTATTACGGCTTTGTTGGCTCTTGGAATCCTAGAGAGCATACAGGAACAAGGCCTTTGCAAGCCGCTGCTAGGCATCGAGCACAATTCTCCGCAGTATTTACATGCACTCATCGAAGCGTTAAGGTGCGCCACATTCCTCGTATAAGAAAGTTTGGTATTGATCACACTTCAGACTTGCATTTGCAGGTATGCCACTCTTTCATTAAAGGAATTCTCTTTCTGATGATTCAAATATTCATTAGACAGTCAGTACTATGTAACTGATCCTGATGTGGTGCATATTCCCATCAAAGAACTTCTGGGCAAGGTGACCTCTCACATAACATATCTTGTGCTGGAACCAGACTGAGCGGGATTGGTCAGGAATACCTCTCATCAAGAGCACGGCTCTTTGACCCCAAAGGGACAAATCCGCAAGTCGTCCATGTACGACAACCTTACCACTAATTTCCTTATAACTAATCGTTACACAGGGCAACCCGGTGGACTCATCAGACACAGTCTATTTTTCTGGTACGAATGAATCATACCGTTCGTTAGAGGGTTAGCTAACTTGAGCGAATGAAAGTGACCGACCAGTGGGGAAACGCGTGCAGCTACATTCAGAGTAACTACGCTGGTTTTGGAACTGGTGGTGGGTAATGGTCATGCCCACATCCTCTTCTACAACTGAGTTGGCATATTAGCCATCCCAAAAGGATGTGGCTTTACCCTTCAAAACAGAGGATCTGGTTTTGTGCTCGAGGAAGGACACCCTAATGCTTTGAAGGTATGCTTTGGCACGCTGATTAGAACCATGGATCTTATGAGCTACCCTAGGGAGGAAAACGACCATACCACACAATAATCCCAGCTCTCGCGACAAGAGGAGACGAACTCTTCCTCAGCTATGGAGTGATGGGTGGTTTTATGCAGGTAAATTATATTCCCGCAATCTCTGGACACATTTTGACCAAAGTTATCAGCCTCAAGGACACGTACAAGTCCTCCTGAACATCTTACGTGGATTCTCTCCACAGGCAGCCCTTGACGCTCCTCGTTTCTGCATATCAGCTGGCACACCCGATGCAGAAGACAAACACACTGGTTCCGCTGGTGATATCAACAGCGAGATATATTTCGAAGATGGGTTCTCGAAAGAGACGGTGGAAACCCTCAGAGGTGCATTCTTCTCGTAGTATATTTGCATGTTCTACACTAACCATACATTTTAGCTATGGGACATGATGCCAGGTTTGTTGATGGTTTCAATCGTGGATTAATGGGTCGTGGTCAGGTTGTCCAGAAGCTGAAGGATCCATCTGGACGCCTTGTTTGGGCTGCAGGATCAGACTTGCGAGCTGACGGGCATGCAGCTGCCCAGATATAAGGCCACGACCAAGTAGGTGCCGATGAAAGGTTACATCCGCCGCTGGCGCTCACTACCGACTACAGAGTGGTTAGCATTCTAAGAACGAAGGAAATAGAAAAATACATACCAGCTTGTTTCCGTCTGTATTCCCGAAGATCTCTTGTTTTATCAGGTCCATCCACCTTGCCCCAGCCTGCCAATGGCACAACAATGACTGTGGCGTTGTCTTGGCCACCCATTTCCTGCGAGAAGGACAGAATCCGCTCTGCAGCCATTTTTGGATCCGCTGCACCTCTTGCGAGATCCACGATTTCGTCATCTGACAACACAGATGAGATTCCATCAGATAGAAGGACGAGAAAGGCCCAGTCGTCTCCTAGTTTAGTTTCAATACGACAAGTTTCGACATTGACGAAATGTAAATTCACCATCGAGGACCTTCGTCCTAACTTCAGGTTCTGGGGTAACTCCAAACTTTTTGTAACGAAGATCTCCGAGACTGATGACATAAATGGTCAGCCGAGGATACGTGAACGGTGGTGAACCAATTACCATCTGGTATTTACAAGTGCACCCATCCACCTAGGGGATGTGGTCAGTAGATACGATCATGCCACTCCCGCGATGTGAGTACAGACCTGGTCTCTCCAAAAGAGTCAGTGATACGCGAGGAGCCCATCATCCGCCTAAGCCGAATGCTTTCCACATGGGCATCTGCATGATGATTTTCCGTCATTGGATGGACTTGTCCGTTCTGCTTTGCGCATAGAAGTACTCTGGTGTCTCTGGGAAAGGTGTATCAGAATGAATGAACGTGATTTAACTTCGTTGCAGCTCACCCGCAATGCGCGACCGTGAGGGCAAGCTTCTTGGCAAAAAAGAAAGGTGTAGCTGGAGCGTCGAGCGACTGGAGAATGGCCACGGACGCTGTCGCCCCGCATGATTGTGCCATTCCGTCTTCCGATAAGTGTTTATCAACCTATTCGGGAGCAAGATTTAGAGTGCGAGAAGTAATTTCATAACACGTAGGACTCACCTCGAAGAACGCGAGTGTAGCGCGAGCCTCTAATGTCATCTCTTCTGTATTCCCTTCCTCTACCCAAGGTGTCAACGCCCCTCCTTTAAAGCGCTTGAAGTAACCGCCTATTTCCTTAATCCATTTGAAAAGCTCGGGCACCATTGATTTGTTGACCGACTCAAATAGACCGTGTAGCTCTTGTCGTAGATACTGTGACACTGCAGATCCGCCATGCCTTGGTACTTGAGTATATTTTAACTGAGAAGAGAAGAAGGGCGCCTACCCATCGTAAATCCCAACGAACAGCACCTCTCCAGCGTGTGGGCTGCCAACAGAATTTGGTTCCCAATGAATACCATGGGCTTGCTTCAGACTGAGTTTGAGTTCCTCCGGGTTGAGGGATAGGGTCGCAAAGGCATAGAAATCTTCCTGGTGGCTGGTACAAGGTAAACCATTATCTTGGGTAGACGGCTGTGTCACTCACCCTCTGTTTCCTCGTGAATTGACCACTCCGATGACTTTTTGTGAGTTAAGAGGAACGCGTGCGATTCCACCTAGGTATATAATAAGCTTCATTCATTATAAATGAGGATATGGGAGCACCTGGAACAGCAATTCGCGCATAGTCATGATATTGTGCAACCTTGAGGCATTTTTGAATTGTGGGACTAGAGGGCTTGAGAAGTCTAAGAGCCATTCGCGTTCGTGAGGCTCTTTAGCACCTCATGCATCCCGTAAGGATGGCACCAGAAGGAAGAGGGGGAGTGGCGGTCAGAGGCGACGATACGGAACCGGGCAAGGATGATGGCTGCCATATTTAGACTTAACGCACATGTGTCGCACTGCCAAGGCCTCCCGGTCTTTCCATGATCCCTCCACTATTCAACATGTTTTGCGCTATCGAAATACGACCGCTGTCGTTGACCTAGCCTATCTCGAACCCATTTTTACTGTCCCCAGCCTATATGAATCACTGCGCGGAATACGTGCTTGAACAGCTGTTTTCGGAGGTTCCTAGAACCCGTCTCTATAAAGCCTTTCGTCGACGCCTTCGGGTGGAACTAGCTTCGGATACCTACAGCGCCTTTGGAGTTCTCGTCGAAGTCTCAAAAATACATGTGCTCAAAAAAGCAGTACAAAAATAGACTGTGATCTCTACTCGCGTATGCGGAGCGGCGAGGGAGTGCATATGGCGGTTATGATGCCTCCGCTTCAAATTTGCATGCTTGCAGAGGAACTAGTGCACTTTAAAAGGTGTTGATTAAGCATCTCGCGATGGTCTCTGTCCCCCATGCTTCGCCTCGCTCTCGTCGCCACCATCGTCTTCCAGGGAGCTGTGAATGCTGTTCCAGGTCTTGCATCTTCATATGCAGGTTCGACCTCAACCGCTGCTTTCCCTCCTCCAGGGGCAACAGGCGACAGCAATGCCTTTCCTAATGGCGCACAGGTTGGCTATGCTGGGCCGACCCCAAGTACGTTCCAACACAGTCAATTATTTCCTTGTTCTGACCGACTTTGTTATAGCCGGTGATGAAGCAAATGCTATCCAAACAGCCCCGTCAGTAGCTAAAGTGGATTCAATGTTCCCTCTCGTGAGGCCTGCGACCTACGATAATAAGCCATTCGATGTCATGCAACATGTCGGAAATCTGTCGCCTTTCCAATCTGTTGACTCCTCTGCCTTCGGGCTGCCAGGCGCATCCGCTGCAATTCCTAAAGGGTGCAGCCTCAATCAAGTGCACCTTTTGCATCGTCACGGCGCTAGGTATCCCACAGCCGATGCTGGAACTTCCAAGTTTGCCGCGAACATCCATGCAGCTGCCTCCAATGGGACTGGATTCACGGCCACTGGTCCACTGAGCTTCCTGAATACTTGGACCTATAAGCTCGGTGCTGAGATTTTGACACCATTTGGACGTGGCCAGTTGTTCAATTTGGGTGTAGGGTTCCGAGTGAAGTATGGTGAGTACTCTTTGAACAAGTTTAGAAGCGGGTGCTCATATTGTGCGATGTAGGGGAACTCCTCAAAGGCTTCAAGAAGTTGCCTGTGTTCCGCACCACCTCAGAAGGTATGATCAGCATTTCATGTAATTATGCACCCTTAACTAAAGAGCCCACCATTCAGCTCGCATGCTGGATTCTGCGTAGGTTATACCCCTCTATGTTTATATTTTCACTAATTATTTCCATTAGCCTTAACTTCTTCGCCGGATTCTTTGGCGTCCAGACCTACCAGTCCGAATACAACCAACTTATCACCATTGAGGACGACGGACAGAACAACACCCTCGCCTCTTACTTCAACTGTCCCAATGGTGGCAATGAGATTTACACCTTCGGCTTCGACCAGGCGAATAAGTGGTCGAATATCTACCTTCAACCGACTCTGAAGAGGTTGCAACCCCTCCTGAAGGGGTATACCCTCAAGGTCTCGGATTTGATTGCGATGCAGCAGATGTGCGCTTATGAAGTACTTTAATTGCTTCGAGTGGTTGCAAAGTTATTCATTGAACTCTTAGACAGTCGCACTCGGATACTCTGCGTTTTGCGACCTGTTCACTGAAGATGAATGGAAATCGTTTGAGTATTTCATTGGTATGAATCTTTCGGTTCATAAATTATGACTATTTCTTACCATTGCACGCATTCTTCAGATCTCGAATTCTGGTATGGAAGTGGGCCAGGCAATCCCGCTGCTAGTGCACAAGGGATCGGCTATGTCCAGGAGCTTGTGGCTCGTCTGACGCAGACCCCCATCACCACCTTCAACTCTGCCGTGAACTCTACGATTGTTACCAACCCTGAGCTCTTCCCTCTGGATCAGCCGATGTATGTGGATGCAAGCCACGACACTGTGATGACAGTTAGTGAGTATATTTGCCCACCCTTTCGGTCTGGAAGTCTTGCTCATTGTCTCAAAAGTCTTCACTGCTATGAACTTTACAAGCCTTGCTTCGAGTGGACCTTTACCAACTGACCATATTCCAATGTCTCGAGTACGCCCTTGTCTTTTTTGCTTGGAAATTTTCACTAATATAGCGCTATACAGTCTTACTATGTCAATCAGATTGCACCCTTCGCCACCAACCTCGTCGGCCAAGTCCTCTCGTGCCCTGCATCAGACGAGCCAACACATATCAGGTGGATTCTGAACGACGGCGTTCTTCCCCTCACCGGCGTCAAAGGCTGCACGGCCAACAAAGATGGTCTCTGTGACCTAAAGACTTTTATTGCTGGCATGCAGCAGCGCATTGCTGAGGTTGACTTCACCTACGATTGCATGGCCAACTACACCGTTCCATCCCCTGATAATATTACTACTGGGCAGTATCCTAAGAATTTGAGGACGTAGTAGATAGAAATAGAAGCCAATGATATAGAGTGACAAGTCCTGAATAAGACTTAGAAACCGCATAAAGCCGCTGTGACGTCGATAATTCTGCTACTTTCACCCATCACAACCCTGCAGCGCCTCTTTGTCCTTGATCTATGAATTAGACACAACATCATGGGAGCCAACCAATCACTCCCCAAGATTACTCCTCAAGATAAGGCCATTCTCGAGTGCGTGCATCTCTGCAAAACTCCGTGAGCTATTGTGTCTAACACCCTCCCTGGTAGCCTTAAGCTTCAGCGGGATAAGCTGAAACAGTACCAGAAGAAGGTGTGCTTGTTCGCATGTGTACGCAAGGCCGTAACTCATGCGAGTGTAGATCCAAGGCGTCCTAGATCGCGAGCAAGCCATCGCAAAGGCACATCTCGAAGCTGGCAAGAAAGACCGCGCACTCATTGCACTACGCCAACGGAAGTACCAGCAGAGCCTTCTGACCAAAACAGATCAGCAACTGGAGAACTTGGAGCAGATGGTGCGCTGTTCCGTTTACTTACGTGGATTAAAACGTTCTCATTGGATGGTTAGGTCTCGACAATAGAGTTCTCATTGGTCGAAGTGTCAGTGTTACATGGCCTGAAGCAAGGAAATGAAGTGCTCAAGGAGATTCACAAGGAGATGAACATCGAAAGTGTGGAGAAGTTACTGGAAGAGACTGCTGAGGCCCGTGAATACCAAAGGGTGCGCTTGCTCTCTTGCTGCTCTCATCCCGAGGCTTGACTGACTCCAATGCACCATTAGGAAATGAGTGAACTGCTGTCAAATAACTTGACATTAGATGAAGAAGAGGCGGTCCAAGAGGAGCTGCTTGCTCTACAACAGGATATCGTATGCCTGCTTCGTACATTGCTCCGCCCAGTTACTCACTCTTGGATTCTAGATTGGAGAAACAGCGGCAGATATTGAGCTACCTTCAGTGCCTTCCACTGCCCCTGTCGAAGTCGTCAAGGAAGGTGCGCAACACCACATCCAATCCAATTACATGTCTCACTCTCGTATAACAGAACCAAGACCCGTTGGTGGCAAGGTTGCTGTTCCGGGTTGATAGGCGCCGTTATTCCGTAATTTATCGCTCACATATAATAATTATAATCCACTCTACAATCGAGTTACAACACGTCTACCACCCCTCGAAGTCACCAAAACCGATCTTCCGCTTCTTCTTGGCATCTTCACCTGCTCCTGCTCCTCCCGAAGTCGTAATCGCTTCCTGCGCCGGCCGCTTAAGATTTAGATATTTGCCTACACCTCCACCACCGCTACCTCCAACCTCCATTACAGGGTTCTGTGAGCCGACCTTCACCCCAAACCAGTTGACTTCGTCTTTGGGTTTCTCTTGTGCTGGAGCAGCGCCCGGCTTGTCGCCTTCAGAACGTTTAGCCAACTTCTTTGCCAAGCGTTTCTTGTAATCCTCGAAGGGGTCTTGGTAACTATACAGGAAAAAGCTCATGTGAGTGAAGGTCAGCTGCAAAGATAGATGCAATATACATGACAACTTCGGTAATACGGACGGTCTTCGCTGGTCTGTCTGTTCCAGGTTTGACAGGAATCTTTTCAAGAGCATCGAGTACATCTTCGCCACCTACAAGTTTACCGAAGACGGTATGTTTCTTGTCGAGATGGGGAGCAGCTTTGAATGTAAAATAGAATTGAGATCTGAACGGCCGGCATCAGAGGAGGTCGCTAGTATGACGAAATCCCTTACCCGTTCGTGTTCGCACCCTTGTTGGCCATGGCAAGTACTCCTCGACCGTCGTGCTTGGCAGCACCCTTGAGATCGTGTTCGTCACGGAACGGTGTATCCCAATAGGACGCGCCTCCAGAACCTGTGCCTGTGGGGTCGCCGGTTTGTATCTACAATCCATCCCCATGGTTAAGTTGTTGTATTAATATAATACCAGTCAGGCTTACCATAAACCCGGGGACTAGGCGATGGAATAGACAATTGTTATATTTCCCTTCTCTAGCCAACATCAAGAAGTTGTAGCAAGTCTTGGGGGCCTTTTCGCAGTATAGCTCCAAGTTCAGACTGGCGCCACCAAGACTGGTCACAACGCGAACGTAGGCTCTGCGTTTCCCAAGATCTTTTTCTTTGCCTTTACCTTTCAGAGCTTTTGAGATATCATCGAACATGAGCTCTTCTTCATCCCAAAGCAATTTCGAACTTCCTGCTTCTGATCTATCAACGGAGGTTGATGTTAACGAGGCGCCAGCCATTCCACTTGAATAAGGTGATATGTTCCCTGAACAAGTGTTAGTTGACGCGAGACATAGATGTTGCTGCCAACGTACAAGGTGCAGTCTCCTTAGCCTTTACAGCAGCAACTCCAGCTGCTGGAGCTGGTTTTGGAACAGCTTGAGTCGTCTTTGCCACAGCAGAAGCACTAGGCAACGACGCAGTAGGCATTCCATGGGGGTTCTGCAAGGTAATCACGTCCACTCTGCAGTGTCCACTTGGTCAAAAAGCGGTATCTACAATGGGGAAATGGCAACACACTTTTTGAAGGGTACATCTGCAACCAGATCTTTTCCACCTTTAATACTTTCCGCAAGGAAAACATTTCCAGTCGTCGCGATAGCCACAATATGGGAATGTTCGCTGAAGGGTTTGAATGAGATGGGGTCGTGAATTTCGTTCGTAGACTCTTTTCGGGAGTAGTGGAGGGTTATTAGGTCTGATGGTTGTAGCGGCTCTTTCGTCAGAGGATCTGTATTATTATGTTGCCTGAAGGGAGTTAGCATGTAAGTAGAATGCGAACAGGTAAAGGAGCGTACTTGAGCCAAGGGATGATATTCACGAGGTCGTACACGGTGCCAGTCCCATCTTCATTCCTGGCACATACTGGATGCGAGAAAGGTTGAAAAGATAGTGCACAACAGTCAAATGGTGTTCTAGCTCCAGGGTGAGGAGCTTCTGCCTTCCTGTATATCGATAGATTTGTTAGTCAAGCATTGCAACTCTCTAAAGTGCTACTTACGCCTTAAAGCCGGTGGACGATGAATGGGACCCATGGAGACCTGCATGCTCAGCATGGGTAATGTACAGCTTGTTCGAGTTTCCGTGGCCCATGGTGGTTTGAGGCAAGCGCCGTCCAGTTACCTAATCGCACTCGTTCCGAAAGCGTCAAGAAAATGATCTCCCACCGTGACCTGGACCGCGACTTCTTCCTCGACGCGCCAGACGTTCTCAAGGTATGCTCAGCAGGCATGTCTCGCGGCCGGCCACCCTCGGTCTGCTAGAGCAGCTTGTTCCAAGTCTCGTCGTCAGAGCACGCTCTTTCTCCCAGCCAGCAGTCAACCCTCATCGGCTTCCTACCCAGCCGAAACCTAATGGCACACCCATTGATAGTAAAATTCGCGAACAAATAATGGCGCACACTCATTCAAGGCGCAAGATTCCCGACTCAATGAAAGATGTATACAACACTCAGTTGGCGGAGATACGGAATGCAACGAAGAAACAGGACCTCATGCAGGCTCTGCGACATTGGCAGAAACTCGAGGACCACCGGAAGACACTACCTGACCCCGAAGTATGTCGCCTGGCAGACAGCGCTATTAAAGATCTGCACGGAATCTTTACGTCGCGATTCCTTGCCATAGTCGCGAAGAAACAATGCTCGGACGCGCTGTTGACCACAGCGAAGGACTTTGCATTGCAGGCCGCAAAATATCACTCGGCGGAGGCGTTGTCCATTCTTATGGCCCATTATACCCACAAGAAAGACTCTCAGACGGTCTTACGCCTCTACGAGGAATTCAAGAATACTGTGGGAGGTCCTGGTCCTCTTCCTTCCTTCACTGAGGAAGACGAAGCACTAGCCCTCTCCGAAAACGAAGAGAGGGCGCGATACGATAGTGGCCGGAAGTCAGTTATTATAGCTGCAGTTACTGCACATGCACTGGAGGACAATCTCCAAGCCGCCTTTGAAGTATACAAGACGTCTGGGGCCAACTTCCGCGACACAAGGCAGAGCTTCCTCAATCACCTAGAACCCAATTCTCCTTTATATCGGAAGGTCGACACGTACCTCAACCGAATTATCATTGCCTTCCTCATTTCTCGGCCACCATCTTTCACGAAACATCTCATGAACTTGGCTCATCCCCGAACGATCTATCGACTAGAGAAGGTATATAGTCAAATTATTGACGGAATACTCGGGAAGGACAAATACCTTGCTGCAGATGCATCCTTCATGACCCCCACCACGATCGTTGCACTGACGGAGGGCTGTTGGACCGGTCTCCAAACGGCATTCATCCGTGGAGAGCGTTCTGACCTCGCTGCGCAGGTATGGGACGACATGGCTGCTGCTGGTATAACACCAGGCGTGACGATGTGGACGGGACTCCTGGATACCTACGCGGACACCAAGGATTCAAAGAAGGCGATGGCAACCTGGAATATGATGCTTGGTCAGGGTATCAAGCCTGATGACCTTTCCTACCGTGCTATAATCTCAGTACTCTTCGACGACAAAAGCCCAGCTGATGCTCTGCATCGCTTCCAGGAATACCAAGAGACTATCGGAACTCGAGAGGGGATGGCACCGTTAGCCGTCTATAACACGGTATTGCGTGGACTCCTTCGTACGAACCGTATCGAGGACGGAAAGCTTTTGCTTACGGAAATGCAAAACAAGGGACCATCTCCAGACATCGTTACCTACAACACCTTCATCGACTTCTATGGGCGCCAAAAGGATTTCTCAGGCATAGCGGCCATCATCAACACGATGACTGCCTCGAAATTTACGGCCGACGTGTTCACTTGCTCTTCAATCCTCACTGCGTTGCTCGCAGTGAACCGGAAGGATGCCACCACCACAATGCTCGAACTCATGCGGAAGCAAGGTGTCAAGCCCACCGTCGCCACATTTACGACAATCATCACGCATCAGATGCGAGAGGAGAAAGAGGCCAACATTGACGCTGCCCTCATATTGCTGGACAAGATGGAGAAAGACGATGGGATAAGACCAAACGAGGTGACCTACACGGCCATTCTCACTGGACTAAATAACAGCCGATATATCTCGCGCGACAGGGCGGACGATATCCGCAAGGACCTGTTGTCCAGGATGCGAAGGCAGCTGATGGTATTCCGCATCCCAACGTACAATATTCTCATACGATCGGCCTTGGATTCTAGAGCTAGCGACTCCTACCTTGATGCACTAGCACTCATCGAGGAAATGGAAACCTCTAATGTTCCAAGAGCGGGCAACACTTGGTATATATTGTTTGCAGGGCTTATGAAGAGGGAGTTGTGGGATGTAGCTTGGGAGATGGTGCAAAAGATGAACCAGTCGGGACATGAACCTTCCATGAGGTTGAAAAAGATGGTCACTGATATTATTAAAATGAGAGCTCGCAACTAGTTGGCCATAGTAATTAGATATCACATACGATTAATTTCCACTGCTCATGCTTTTGAGAGACCAAGGAAGAAAGCTTTGCCAAAACCCAGCCGTAGATATCGAGCGTATGCTGTTGGTTGTTTATCAGATACGTGAGGAGGGGATGGCAGTACAAACGAACCTATATGGCTCCAGCGCCTCCCAAGCCATTTTCCAAAGAAGGGCATGAGGACTACCCCAACGAGTTGTTGTAGTTGATTGAGACTGTCCTCCCACTCCTGCTGTGCTATCCGACGCTCCTCTTCTTCATCATACGAGGATGCGACTGAGGAATTGTCGTCCAAAGAGTCTACCGAGGACGGCATGGTGGGCGTGCAGAAACAAGTTTGGGACGTGCCGGAATGGTTCACACCACCACCGCCGGCTTTCCTGATTTGATTGGTCTTCCTTCAGCACATCTACCAACTGTTACAATTTTATGTAAGGCGCTTCTTGCACCACGGTCCTCTGGCTGGGACACGGTCTCTGTTCGCAATACAGCTTGATTCATAACTTCAGGCATCAACATGCTAGGTGCTTTCTCTCGACGTCGGAGGCTCGTTGGCCAGCCACTCCTATATGCCATATCTATATTCGCCAGTCTTGGTGTCTTCCTGGTTCGTCCGGGCTTCTACTCGACTGAACATACCCTTTGACACGCTGCTTTCATAGTTTGGCTATGACCAAGGGTATGTTCATGCCTAACGATTCGAGGGATGTACATGTGTCTTATCTCCGTCTCAGTGTCATGAGCGGCATCATCACTGGCCCATACTTCCTGAGCTATTTCAAGGAGCCTGGGCCCATAGAAATTGGAACCATGGTCGCCGTATTAGAGATTGGAGCGTTCAGTACGTCCAATTTTTGGTTGACACGAAATCCAATGTTTAGTGACCCTATTTCGACCCAGTCACCTCCGTTGCCGCTGGACGAGTGGGAGACATAGTCGGACGGAGAGGAACGCTGTTCATCGGAGCCGTGGTATTCACCATTGGCGGTGCTATTCAGACGTTCACGATTGGGTTCTGGAGTATGGTTCTTGGCCGGATCGTTAGCGGATTTGGAGTTGGCTTACTTTCGTGAGTACTCCTCCGCACCTGTTAGATTCCCCTGAAAGGCGATATGATTTTAGAACTATCGTCCCTATATATCAGAGCGAAATATCGCCTCCTAATCATGTCAGTGTGCCCTACTACAATCCGTCTTAATGCTCACGTCTTAGACAGAGAGGTGCACTCGCGTGCATGGAATTTACGGGCAATATCGTTGGATATTCTTCCTCCGTCGTACGTTCTCAAATTACACTCCTGTTGGCGGATAATGTGCTCAACCCCACCTCCACAGTGGACAGACTATGCTTGCTCATTTATAGAGAGCGACATGTCATGGCGGATACCCCTCTTCATCCAATGCATTATCGGCTCCATCCTCGCCGCGGGTTCCATCCTCATTCCTGAAAGCCCGAGGTGTGAATTCTCATCTATCCCTTTCCATCAGCTGTACTCAGCGCCTCGCTTTGATTTCCTTACTCTACCAGATGGCTTATAGACACAGGAAAGGAGTCAGAAGGTATGCGAGTAATCGCCGACCTTCACGGCGGGGACGAGAACGACCCAGTCGCTGTTGCTGAATATGAAGAGATCAAGGACAAGGTTCTCGAAGACGTGAGTCATAGATTTGGCTTTTCCATATCTATGAAGGCCTTCCTTCGGTCATTCATCTACGTTTATGCTTTATGTCCGTTCTTATGCTCGTGGCTTATGCTTACACTTAATTTCTTCAGCGCGCCTCCGGCGAAGCACGGACATATTCCATGATGTGGCGAAAGTATAAACGACGAGTATTGTTGGCGATGTCGTCGCAGGCATTTGCTCAGCTGGTGCGTTGTTATAACTCATCTCAAACGCTGATCCGAGGCCCATATTCACTGTTAACCTTACAGAATGGCATCAACGGTAAGACTCTGGTTCTATGAGTAAAGGAGCTAGAGGCTAACCCATCTGATTCACGGCAGTTATATCTTATTATGCGCGTAAGTATCCTCGTTTGAGCTCTCTGACCTGTCTCACCGTCTTTTGGAACAGCACGCGTTTTTGAAGGTTTGTCCTGCTTTTTTAGAGGCGATGAAGCAAGAGTCTGACGCGGTGTTGCAGAGGCAGGATGGATAGGGCGGCAAGCTATCCTCATGACGGGCATCAATTCGGTGATATACGTTCTCAGTACCGTACCGACGTAATTCTTCCTCCACTCGTCTCGCATACCCTGTGCTAACTCCACTTTTCTTGCAGATGGTATTTGGTCGATCGTTGGGGCCGGCGGGCTATTCTACTCTCAGGAGCGGTCGTGGTGTGTTTCGTCGAAGTTTTACTCGCCTATGGCAATCATCTCAACGTGTCTTCTGCCCCATAGATGGCTGCCTCACTAATCGCCACTGGATGGTGGATGTACATTGACATTCCACAAACACCCAACGCGGTCGTCTTGTGCGTCATCATCTTCAACGCAGCATTTGGATATAGCTGGGGTCCAATTCCATGGTTATACCCCCCCGAGGTGCGTCTGCATTGCAAATCTTGTCAAATATTTCCTAATATCTCTGTTTCATTCGTAGATGATGCCTCTCAATGTACGCGCAAAAGGCGTCTCACTGTCCACCGCCACCAACTGGGCGTTCAACTGGATCGTGGGCGAGGTGACACCCTACCTGCAAGAAAAAATCGAATGGAGGCTGTATCCAATGCATGGGTTCTTTTGTATATGCAGTTTTGTCCTCGTGTATTTCTGTGAGTCTCCCCCTTCCATCGTAGTGTGCTATCTATATAGAATGTTCCTTTACTCATTTTCGTTCCTCTCCTCTCCTCCAACGCAACGCAACGCGTGTTCGCGCCACAGTGTATCCAGAAACGAAGGGCGTGCCTCTTGAAGAGATGGATGCTGTTTTCGGCGAAGGTGCGTTGGGGCTATATTGGCCGTTCGGAGATTAA
>Ga0247742_10000484_pt1 | contig 32259 bp, 21 predicted proteins | sample UWRJL208509C2_FD_180944 | JGI IMG/M metagenome (GOLD analysis project Ga0247742, IMG submission 180944) | Plant litter microbial communities from Arlington Agricultural Research Station in Wisconsin, United States - UWRJ-L208-509C-2 | ecosystem: Environmental > Terrestrial > Plant litter >...
AGCATCTTGGTATCTTTCTTTCGACATTTTAAGATACAAAAAAAAGGGCAGAAAAACTAAATTTTCTACCCCCTATAGCCTAAAAGGACTTTTTCAGTGCCCTCATATTATATAGCGGCCTTTTTACTTGCACTGAAGCGGTTGCTTATTTAGTTCCTTTCAGTTGTTTAATAGCATCATCAGCAACTGTTACCGATTGAGTATCGTGCATTTGGGTACGCTGGGTTTCTATACCCTGCATAATTTGGGCAACAAAATCTGCAGCACCGTACATTTTATATTTAATACCAAACGCTTTTAACTCGTTAATACCTTGCTGCGCATATTCCGGTTTTTCAACACGGCCAGTCATTTCAGCAAATTTCCTTACGTTGTTAAATTTAGTTTGTATGCCTGCGTTTTTGAACGTTTCCAAAACAAAGGGCCATTGCTCTGCTCCGCCGGTTGTGGCATAAATGTTAAACATAGCATCAGATAAGGCTCCTTTATTGTCTTTTTCAAAACCTTTGGCTAATGTTAAGGCCTGGGCAGGCTCTAACTCATTTATGGCTGTTAAAGAGGCTCCCTGAACGGCGTATGACTCGCTGTTGATGGCTTGCTTGAACAGGGCTAAATTACCAGCCGATTTAAATTTGCCTAAAGCGGTAATAGCCGCGGTGCGTGCCAGTGTGTTATCATCTGTTTGTGCAAGTGCGGTCAATATAGGCTGTGCGGCATTGCGTACATCGTCATTAGTAAGGTTTAGTGCCTTGATAGCTTTAATACGCAAACCGTAATATTTGTCTTTCAAAGCCGCGATCAGTATTTTTTGATTAGGCTTTTCTTTTTGATTGGCAGCAGCTGCTTCAATAGCTTCAAACCTATCCATGTATAATGGCGCGTTGAAATACTGGAAAACAAACTCGTCTATAGTTTTATTATCGGTTTTTTTGGCCAGTAAAATTTTATCGCCATCCACATTTACCAGGTCGGGTTTAGTAGCTACGTGGAACGTTAAAGTATCGGCTTTATCATTCATCCAAACTTTATGACGCTCTTTTTTACCGCCGGCGTATATATCAATAGCCATTGGTAATTTAAAGGTTTGGCCATCCTGGCTTTGTTGCAGGTATACGGTTTGGGTTTTAGTGGCATCGTCCCATTTGTAGCTAATGTTCAGCACCGGGTTTCCTGCGCCATAATACCATTGGTTAAAGTACCAGTTAAGATCCATTCCGCTGGCTTCTTCCAATGCCAGGCGCAATTGCTGAGCTTCTCCATTTTTAAAGGCATTAGTTTTCAGGTAAATGTTCAAGCCTTTGAAAAAGGCAGCATCGCCTAAATAGTTACGCAGCATGTTCAAAATACGGCCACCCTTTTGATAGGTAACTACGTCAAAAACATCCTCTTTATCAGCATAATAAAAACGAACCAGGTTTTTAGTTTTGGCATCGCCAGAACGTAAATAGTTTACCAGTGCTTCATGATTATGCTCATCGCCGGCATCTTTACCGTATTTATGCTCGGCCCAAAGGGTTTCACTAAAATCGGCAAATGACTCGTTCACGGTAAGGTTGCTCCAGCTTTCGGCAGTAACATAATCACCAAACCATTGGTGAAAAAGCTCATGCACAATAGTGCTGCGGCCTGCATTGTAGTAGGCATCTATTAACTCGCGGTGGGTGGCTTGTACGTACTCGCCGTGTAAGGTGGCAGAGGTGTTTTCCATTGCGCCGCTCACATAGTCGCGGGCTACAATTTGCGCGTATTTGTTCCATGGATAATCAACACCTAAGGTTTTAGAGTAAAACTCCATTACTTCGGGGGTAAAGCCAAATATTTCTTTAGCATATGGCGCATATTTAGGCTCCAGGTAATAGTTTACCTCTTTATCACGCCATTTATCCTTATAAATTTTAAAATCGCCAACAGCCATCATAAACAAGTAAGGCGAGTGCGGTAGTTCCATTTTCCAGGTATCTGTACGGGTACCGTCGGTATTGGTTTTTTGAGAGGCCAGCCTGCCGTTTGAGAGGGTTACGTACTTGGCAGGTACGGTCATGGTTATTTCTTCGGTAGTTTTCTGGCTTGGCTTATCAATGGTAGGGAACCATGCCGATGAGCTCTCGGTTTCGCCCTGTGTCCAAATCTCTGTAGGTTTATCTTTTTCGGTACCGTCAGGATTTATAAAGTATAAGCCCTTGGCATCGTTAATGGCCGCGCTGCCTTTTTGTTTCAGCTCGTTTGGTTTGGCCGTATAATCGATGTAAATGGTATAGTTTTCATTGTTTTGATAAACCTTATCCAGCTTAATGGCAACGGAAAGGCTATCCTGATAAGTAAATTTAAGCGGTATATTTTTACCGTTTTTTACCACCGATATATTTTTAAGGTCCATACCCTTGGCATCAAGCCTTAAGCTATCAGTCGGGTAAAAATGAGGTTTTAAAGTAACCCACTCCTTACCATAGAGGTAGCGTTTTTTATAATCAAAACGCACATCAAGTTTGGTGTGTACCAGATCATTGATCTTGGTTGGTACTGCTCGGTAAATTTTTAACGCCGGGTTTTCCGGCTGGGGCGCTTCCTGCGCATAGGATGAGGCAATTGCCGCTGTTAACGCGCACGATAACAGCAACTTCGAAAAGCTTTTCAGATCAGTCATACACAATATTAGTATTTTACCTTGTAATAAAATGTGTGGTATTCACAATTTTATTAATATAATGTTGAAGCAAAGGGCTTCAAACCAGCTATGACGTTTAAAAATGCCTTATGTTACCGGCCCCTGATATATTTTATCATAAAACCGAACACCAATTGTACGAATACGAACGGTTTGCTATTACAGATATTTATAACTTGCACTAAATAAGGTAATTGTGAAATTGGCATGCATGTTATTATATGGTGCTGGTAAATCATGCCTAACTAACTGATTTAAAACGTATACACCATGATTAAAAACTATTTAAAAATAGCATGGCGCAATTTAATAAAAAACAAAGCGCACACTTTTATTAATATAGCTGGCCTTTCAGTTGGTCTAACTTGTAGTTTGCTCATTTTGTTATGGGTTCAAAATGAATTGAGTATTGACCAGTTTCCTAAAAACGGCAACCGGTTGTATTCTGTATATGAACGTCTTTACTATGATAATAAAATAGCGGGGCAGTACGCTACCCCCGGTCTTTTGCCCGAAGAACTGAAAAGACAGGTACCCGAAATAGAGGCCGCTACAGGTATTTCATATGGTGGAGAAGGCACTTTTCAGGTTGGCGATAAAATAATAAAAATGAATGGTACCGATGCCGGGGCCGATTGTTTTAAAATGTTAGATATTCCCCTGTTACAGGGGAATGTTCAAACAGCGTTAAATTCGCCTGTAAGCTTAACTATATCACGTAAAATGGCGATAGCTTTTTTCGGCAGTCCGCAGGCTGCTATTGGCAAAACCATTCGTTATCAAAACAAAAGTAATTTTACAATTACCGGGGTATTTGAAGATATGCCTAAAAACTCATCAGAGCGATATGATTTTGTTAAAAACTGGTACGATTATTTAGAAGCCAACGCCTGGGCCAAACAATGGGACAATAACGGGCCCGGTACAATTATTATGTTGCGTGCCGACGCAGATCCTGCTGCGGTTGAAAAAAAACTGACTCATTTTTTAGATAACCTGAATAAATATCAAAAGAAAGGCACTTTTACTGAAGAACTGGGGCTGCAGCCTCTGGGTGACAAGTATCTGCACAGCAACTTTGAGAATGGTAAAATTAGTGGCGGACGTATTGAATATGTGCGCATGTTTACTATAGTGGCTATTTTTATTTTGTTGATTGCCTGTATCAATTTCATGAACCTCACCACCGCACGCTCGGTTAAACGCTCACGCGAAATTGGTGTGCGTAAAGTAGTTGGCGCTTTACGGTCTACCTTAATTAAGCAGTTTATTGGCGAGTCGTTATTGGTAACTGGTTTGGCTGTATCAGTTTCGCTGATATTGCTGGTGTTATTGCTACCCGTGTTTAACCAGATTACGCAAAAGGAAATAGCACTGCCATTTCATCAGCCCTTATTTTGGGTTAAACTGGCTGCAATAACGTTGGTAACCGGTTTAGTATCGGGTAGTTACCCGGCTTTATTTCTATCGTCATTTAACCCTGTTAAGGTGTTAAAGGGCACGCTCAAATTAGATTCGGCTTCTACCATATTCAGGAAGGGTTTGGTTATATTTCAGTTTGCACTGTCGGTTATATTAATAACAGCTACCATTGTTATATCCAGGCAAATGACTTATGTACAGTCAAAAAACCTGGGTTATGACAGGGAAAATCTTGTATACCTACCCATGGACGGAGAGCTGATACCCAAATACAGCACTTTTAAGGAGCAGGCTTTGCGTATGCCTGGAATACAGTCGGTTAGCCGTATATCAATTGCCCCAACCAGTATTGAAAACGGCACCGGTGATGTACATTGGGAAGGGAAAGATCCTAATTTGAGCGCTCAGTTTACGCAAATATCGGTAGGGTACGATTTTGTAAAAACCATGAAACTGAAAATGCTCTCAGGCCGCGATTTTTCAAAAGATTTCCCTACAGATTCATCCGGGTACATTGTAAACGAAGCCGCGCTTAAAAGATTTGGATATACCAACCCTATTGGCAAACCAATTACCTTCTGGAAAAAGAAGGGGCCAATTATAGGCTTGCTGAAAGATTTTCACTTTGATTCCATGCATGAACAAATAAAGCCATTGATCATTCGGTTTGGTGAGCAGGAAGGCTATGGTCATATTTTGGTTAAAACGCAGCCCGGTAAAACTAAAGAAGCTTTGGCCAGCCTGGAAACTATGTGTAAAGAATTTAATCCTGCCTTTCCGTTTAGTTATACTTTTTCTGATGAGGAATACCAGAAGTTGTATCAGAGCGAACAGATTGTAACTAAACTATCAGACGCTTTTGCTTTCCTGGCCATATTTATTTCGTGCCTGGGTTTATTAGGGCTGGCCATGTTTACAGCCGAGCAGCGGGTTAAAGAAATAGGTATCCGTAAAGTATTGGGTGCAAGTGTACGGTCATTGTTCTCCCTGCTATCGTCAGAGTTTTTATTGTTAGTAGTTATTTCATTATTAATAGCACTGCCCATATCATGGTATGCCATGGGGTATTGGTTGCAGGGCTTTGCTTATCGTACACCCATGCAATGGTGGATGTTTGCGCTGTCTGGTGTGATCATCATATTCATAGCTATGGCAACCATAAGTTTCCAGGCGCTGAAGGCCGCTTTGATTAACCCGATAAAAAGTTTAAGGAGCGAGTAATCAGAAAAAGGCGATTGCATTTACTGTATGTATTTAGAGTTTAGTATTTAGATTTTAGAATTTAAGAAAATCATGATCAGGAATTACTTGAAAATTGCGTGGCGCAACTTGATAAAGAATAAGGCTCACACCTTTATTAACATAGCTGGTTTATCTGTGGGGCTGGCCTGTAGTCTGCTTATTTTGTTATGGGTACAAAGTGAGGTAGAGGTGGACGCCTTTCATACAAACGGGCACCGTTTGTATTCAGTAATTGAACGGCAGTATTACGACAATAAAGTTGTGGGGCAGTATAATGTGCCCGGCTTACTGGCCAATGAAATGAAAAAGCAGATCCCGGAGATCGAATACGCAACCAATGCCGATTTTAATAATAAATACACTTTTCAGGTAGGGACTAAAATATTGAAAATGGATGGCGGCTTTGCCGATGCCGATTTTTTTAAGATGTTTAGTTTTCCGTTGTTGCAAGGTAGCGCACCAACTGCGTTAAGCTCACCGGTAGGCATTACTATATCCCGTAAAATGGCAATAGCCTTTTTTGGCAGCCCTGAACAGGCTATAGGCAAAACAATTCGATATGAAAATAAAAAAGACTTTAAGGTAACCGCGGTATTTGAGGACGTACCCAGAGGAGCTTCGCAAAAATTTGATTTTGTAATAAACTGGTTGTTTTATTTAAATGACAACAGCTGGGCAAAAGATTGGGGCAATAACGGACCGTTAGCTATGGTGATGCTGCGTGCCGATGCCAATGCGGCCTCGGTTGATAAAAAGATAACTCATTTTCTGGATAACTTAAATAAAGATCAAAAGAAAGGAACCTTTACCGAAGAGCTGGGCCTGCAGCGTTTTGGTGATGTATACCTGCATGGCAATTTAGCCAACGGCAAAATTGAGGGAGGCCGTATTGAGTATGTACGCCTGTTTACCATTGTAGCTATTTTTATTTTACTGATAGCCTGTATCAATTTCATGAACCTAACCACTGCGCGCTCTGTAAAACGTGCACGCGAAATTGGCGTACGCAAGGTAGTTGGTGCAGTGCGCTCAGTGCTGATCAAACAGTTTATAGGCGAATCTTTACTGATAACCTCCCTGGCTGTGGTAATTGCGTTGGTATTACTGGTGTTATTGTTACCTGTATTTAACCACATTACCCTGAAGGAAATAGACCTGCCATTTAAGCAGTTTAATTTTTGGATAAAACTGGTGCTCATTACGTTAATTACAGGTTTAATATCCGGAAGCTACCCCGCTTTGTTTTTGTCGTCATTTAATCCGGTTAAGGTATTGAAAGGTACTTTGAAGTTAGATTCTGGCACAACCATGTTCCGCAAGGGTTTGGTTATATTTCAGTTTTCATTGTCGATTATATTGATAACGGCTACCATTATTGTATCCAGGCAAATGGATTATATACAATCTAAAAATCTGGGGTATGATCGCGAAAATCTGGTGTATGTACCCATGAGCGGAGAGCTGATTACCAAATATAGTACGTTCAAAGACGAGATCTTGCGTATGCCGGGCATACAATCGGTTACCCGTATTACCAACACCCCCAGCCTTCTTGGAAGCACTACTGGCGGCGTTTTCTGGGAGGGGAAAGATCCGAATGTAAATATTGAATTTACGCAGGCTTCTGTAGGATACGATTTTGTAAAAACCATGAAGCTGAAGCTGCTTAGCGGTCGTGATTTTTCAAAAGATTTTGCTACAGATTCGGTAGGATATTTGATTAACGAAGCCGGTCTTAAAAGGATTAAATACGCCGACCCCATTGGTAAGCCGATCACCATGTGGGGAAAAAAGGGAACGATCATTGGCGTAATAAAAGATTTCCATTTTCAATCTATGCATGAGCAGATCCAGCCCTTGATACTTCGTTATGGCGAACAGGATGGTTATGGCAATATATTGGTTAAAACACAGCCTGGTAAAACAAGGGAAGCACTTGCCAGTATGGAAAGTCTGTGTAAGCAAATTAATCCGGCGTTTCCGTTTAGTTACAGTTTTTCTGACGAAGAGTACATGAAACTGTACCATAATGAGCAGATAGTGACCAAACTATCAAACGCGTTTGCTTTCCTGGCCATATTTATTTCCTGCCTTGGCCTGCTGGGGCTGGCTATGTTTACGGCAGAGCAGCGCATAAAGGAAATAGGTATTCGTAAAGTATTGGGAGCAAGTGTGCGGTCATTATTTTCCCTGCTATCATCAGAGTTTTTATTATTGATCATCATCTCATTGCTTATAGCCCTGCCGGCTTCATGGTTTGCCATGAGCCATTGGCTACAGGGGTTTGCCTATCGTACGCCAATGCAATGGTGGATGTTTGTCCTATCAGGAGTGATCATCATATTAATAGCCATGGTAACTGTAAGTTTCCAGGCACTGAAGGCGGCCTTAATTAACCCGATAAAAAGTTTAAGGAGCGAATAACCCATGTATAAAATAAGAATTGATTTTAGAGTTTAGGATTTAGTTTTTAGAATTTAAAAATCATGATCAGGAATTATTTAAAAATCGCGTGGCGTAATTTGGTTAAAAACAAAGCACATGCTTTTATCAATATTGCAGGCCTATCTGTTGGTATGGCGGTGGCTATGCTTATTGGCCTTTGGATCTGGGACGAGCTGTCGTTTGATAAATACCATCTAAATTACAAGAGTATTGCTCAGGTAATGCAGCAGGAAACTTTAAACGGAGGCCTAAGCACCGGTAGTACAATTTCTTTACCGCTTGATGCTGAACTGCGTAAAAGTTACGGAAGCGATTTTAAACATATTGCCCTGTCATCCTGGACAGAGAAACATATCCTGATCGTCGGAGATAAAAGGGTTTCTTTTTCGGGCAATTTCATGGGCGAGGAAGCGCCTGAGTTGCTTTCGCTAAACATGACGAAAGGCACCCGAAAAGGATTAAAAGGCCCATCGTCTATACTCGTATCCCAATCAGTTGCGCGAGCACTTTTTGGCGGTGCCGACCCGGTAAACAAAGTGGTAAAACTTGATAATAAAGCAGATTTCACCATCTCGGGCGTTTATCAGGATCTGCCACGAAATATTACTTTGCGCGATATAGCATTTATTGGCCCCTGGGATTATTATATCAATGTGCCCGAAAACCAAAGGTCGCCAACAGACTGGGGAGATAACTCACTGTTTATGTATGTGCAAATGGCCGATAACACTGATATGGCAAAGGTATCAGCCAAAATAAAGGATATCAAACTTAATCATATGAGTAAGGAAGATATGAGGTTTAAACCAGTCATCTTTCTTCAACCCATGAGCAAATGGCACCTGTACTCCGAGTTTAAAAATGGTATAAACACCGGGGGCGCTGTTCAATATGTATGGCTATTTGGCATTATAGGCATATTTGTACTGTTGCTGGCCTGTATCAACTTCATGAACTTGAGTACGGCACGTAGTGAAAAAAGAGCCAAAGAGGTGGGCATCCGTAAAGCTATAGGATCGATAAGGAGCCAGCTCATTAAACAGTTTTTTTGCGAATCGGTGCTTATTGCAGCATTAGCCTTTATGATGGCTATTTTATTAGTGTGGCTCTCAATTCCATACTTTAATGAAATATCAAACAAAAGTGTAGCCATTTTATGGAATGTACCGGTGTTTTGGGGGGCTTGTGTAGGCTTTACCTTGTTCACGGGGATAATTGCCGGTAGCTACCCAGCATTGTATCTATCGTCATTTAAACCGGTAAAAGTGCTAAAGGGCACTTTTAAAGTGGGGCGTTTAGCAGCTGTACCGCGCAAATTATTGGTGGTAACGCAGTTTGTGGTGTCGGTTATTTTGATCATCGGTACCATTATAGTTTTTAAACAGATCCAATTTGCTAAAAACAGGCCCGTAGGCTATAGCCGCGATGGGCTTGTAAATATTGAGGTAACTAATGATGACCTGCATCAGCATTTTGAAGGTGTGCGCACAGACCTGATCAATTCTGGAGTAGTGGTCGAAGTTGCAGAATCAACAAGCCCTACTACCGGGGTATACAATAACCGGGGAGATATTAGTTGGAAGGGAAAAGACCCATCTATGGCTTCTTTTTTTGGAAATATTGGTGTTACTGCCGAATATGGTAAAACAGTTGGCTGGCAGTTTGTTGATGGTCGCGACTTTTCAAGACAGTATCTTACAGATTCATCGGCAGTGGTATTAAATCAAGCCGCAGTAAAATACATGAACCTTAAAAATCCGGTAGGCCAGGCAATAAACATGGGGCAACGAAGCATGACCATAATTGGCGTGGTGAAAGATATGGTAATGGAATCGCCGTATGAGCCAGTTAAGCAAACCATTTTCCGGATAGGCCGCCATTTTGATAATGTACTTATCAAAATCAATCCCAATTCAAGCACCCATGATGCGCTTGATAAAATTGCTGCGGTTTGCAAAACGTATTCCCCTTCGGTCCCATTCTCTTACAAGTTTGTTGATGACGAATACGCTAAAAAGTTTGCTACTGAGGAGCGTATAGGTAAGCTGGCAGGATGTTTCGCGGGCCTTGCTATTTTTATAAGCTGCATGGGCTTATTTGGTATGGCCTCTTTTATGGCCGAGCAACGGGTAAAAGAAATTGGCGTTCGCAAGGTGCTGGGTGCATCCGTATTCGGCTTATGGCGCTTGCTATCAAAGGATTTTGTGACGCTTGTGCTCATCTCCCTATTCATAGCTATGCCTGTTGCGCTTTATTTTATGCATAGCTGGCTGCAGTATTATACCTATCGTGCAGAGCTTTCCTGGTGGATATTTTTGGTAACTGCATTAGGTGCCGTTATGATCACACTGTTGACTGTAAGTTTTCAGGCCGTTAAAGCTGCGTTAGCCAACCCCATAAAAAGTTTAAGGAGTGAATAAACTATTTAAGAGTTGGTTTTAGAGTTTAGGATTTAGTTTTTTTAGAATTTAAAAATCATGATCAGGAATTATTTAAAAATAGCGTGGCGCAACTTGGTAAAAAACAGGGTGCATTCGGCAATAAACATAGTAGGCCTGTCGGTAGGTATGGCTATAGCTATGCTTATTGGTCTTTGGATATGGGACGAGCTGTCGTTTGATAAGTATCATAAAAATTATGATCGCGTTTGCCAGATTATGGTTACTCAAACCAGCAATGGGGAAACGGGAACATTTGAGTCGACTGTTGTGCCGCTGAGCAATGAACTGCGTACTAAGTACGCAGGTGATTTTAAGTTAACAGCTCTTATATGGGAAAGCGCGCACATATTGGTGGTGGGCGATAAAAAGATATCTCAAACCGGGATGTGGGCCGAGGCTGATATGCCGGCTATCCTTTCGCTAAATATGGTGAAAGGCAGTTATGCTGATTTTAAAGATCCTTCGTCATTTGTACTCTCGCAATCAGTGGCCAAAGCTTTATTTGGCGATGCAGATCCGATCAACAAAACCGTACGGATTGATAATAAAACCGACATGAAGGTAATTGGCGTATTTGAAGATCTGCCTCATAATACCTCATTTTACCAAACTAAGTTTATGCTGCCCTGGAATAATGCGGCAAACTGGTGGAGCACGCAATCACAGACCTGGGATAATCATGGCAGTCATTTATTTGCGCTGATGAATGACCATGCCGATTTTGATAAGGTATCGGCCAAGATCAGGAACATTACCAAGCCGCATTTTAAAATGAACGATGAAACAATACAGGTTCATCCCATGCGTAAATGGCATTTATACAGCGATTTTAAAAACGGAATAGCTGCCGGCGGGCGCATAGAGTTTGTTTGGCTGTTTGGTACCATTGGTTTGTTTGTATTGCTATTGGCCTGTATCAATTTTATGAACCTGAGTACCGCCAAAAGCGAAAAACGGGCTAAAGAGGTAGGTATACGCAAGGCCATAGGTTCGGTTCGTAAACAGCTTATAGCGCAGTTTCTAAGCGAATCGTTATTAGTAGTGGCCCTGTCGCTGGTATTAACTATTGTAATTGTACTGCTGACCATTCCCTATTTTAATCATATTGCCGATAAAGAGGTTTCCATCCCCTGGGCCAACCCCTTGTTTTGGCTGCTTACTTTAAGCTTTACCGTTTTCACAGGTTTGGTTTCGGGCAGTTACCCGGCGTTTTATTTATCGGCCTTTAACCCGGTAAAAGTTTTAAAGGGAACATTCAAGGTGGGCCGTGTTGCCGCTATCCCGCGCAAAGTACTGGTGGTGGTGCAGTTTACGGTATCTATTGTTTTAATCATCGGAACCATTATTGTTTTAAGGCAAATTCAGTTTGCTAAAGACCGGCCTGTTGGTTATACACGCGCCGGCCTCATCTCTGTTGAAATGAATACCCCCGATATTTACGGCCATTATGAGGCTATGCGTAACGACCTGCTGAAAACCGGAGCGGTAGAGGATATGGCCGAATCAAACAGCACAACAACACAGATATGGGCGAACAATGGCGGTTTTGATTGGGTTGGCAAATCGCCAGGATATGATCCCACATTTGGAACCATAAGTGTAACCTACGACTTTGGCCATACTGTTGGATGGAAAATATTACAGGGGCGCGATTTTTTACGCAGCTTCCCTACCGATACAAACTCCGTTATCCTTAATGAATCGGCGCTTAAAATGAGCGGAATTAAAGACCCGATAGGCAAAATGATGCGTTGGAAAGGCAGCAACCACATAATTGTAGGCGTAACAAAAGATATGGTTATGCAATCGCCCTATGAAAAAACCGTAGGCACTGTATTTTTTATGGATCCTGCCTGGGTTAACTGGATTACTGTACGTATAAAGCCCGATATACCTGTACGCGACGCGCTGAGCAAAATTGAACAAGTGTTTAAAAAATACAATCCCGGCAGCCCGTTTGAGTTTAAGTTTAACGACGATGAATACGCTAATAAATTTTCAGATGAAGAGCGCATAGGTAATCTGGCTTCTACATTCGCGGTATTGGCAATCTTTATTTCATGCCTGGGGTTGTTTGGGTTAGCATCATTTGTTGCCGAGCAGCGTGTTAAGGAAATAGGAGTACGTAAAGTCCTCGGTGCTTCGGTAGGTAATCTGTGGCGCCTGTTATCAACAGAGTTTATAGTGTTGGTCTTTATATCCCTGCTTATAGCCGTACCATTGGCTTATTACTTTATGCAGCACTGGTTACAGGGCTATCATTACAAAGCAACAATTTCCTGGTGGATATTTGCTTTTGCAGGAGCCGGAGCTATGATCGTTACATTGATAACCGTTAGTTTCCAGGCTATCAAAGCAGCTATGGCCAATCCCATAAGGAGTTTAAGAAGCGAATAAAAAGGTGAAACGGAAAAGGTCAAAGGGAAAATACAAATGAACTAATGAACAAGTGAACCAATAAATTTATTGTTATGTTAAAAAACTATCTAAAAATAGCCTGGCGTAACCTGATAAAGAACAAAGCACATACATTTATCAATGTGGTTGGCCTTTCGGTTGGCATGGCGGTAGCTATGCTTATTGGGCTCTGGATATGGGATGAGCTGTCGTACAATAAATACTTTAAAAACTATGATCGGATAGTGCAGGTATGGCAGCACCAAACGTTTAATGGAGAGGTTGGCAGTCAAACCGCAATGCCTATTCCACTGGGGGTAAAACTCAGGGAAGCGTACATGAGCGATTTTAAGTATGTGGTACTTTCTACCTGGACAATGGAACACATTATTACCAATGGCGATAAAAAGTTCACCAAGCTGGGTAACTATGTGCAACCCGAAATGCCTGATATGCTTACGCTAAAGATGCTTAAAGGAACGCGTGCAGGGCTTAAAGATATGTCGTCTATCATGCTTTCCGGATCACTGGCAAAAACACTTTTTGGCGATGCCGACCCTATCAACAAGACACTTAAAATTGATAATCAATGGGTAGTTAAGGTAACTGGTGTTTATGAGGATATGCCTAACAATACCGAATTCAGAGAAGTTACCTTTTTTGCACCCTGGGATCTGTACATGACCACTATGCCGTGGCTTAAAAATGCCGCTACCCGCTGGGGGAATAATTCATGGCAAATATTTGCTCAGCTGGCACCCAATGTCGATGCTGATAAAGTATCGGCCAAGATCAAAGACCTAAAGCTTAAAAATATAGCCGCCCAGGGCGACAAATTAGGAGCTTCCGTTAAGCCTGTCGTGTTTTTACATCCCATGAATAAATGGCATTTATATTCGGAGTTTAAAAATGGTATTAATACCGGAGGGGCTATACAATTTGTTTGGATGTTTGGTATTATAGGGGTGTTTGTATTGTTGCTGGCCTGTATCAATTTTATGAATCTGAGTACTGCCCGGTCTGAGAAGCGGGCTAAGGAAGTGGGCATCCGCAAAGCCATTGGTTCGCAACGTATACAGCTTGTTGGGCAGTTTTTTATGGAATCGCAGATGATAGTTGTCTTTGCTTTTGCTTTTTCAATAGTATTGGTAATGCTTACCCTGCCATGGTTTAATGGCGTTGCTGATAAACAGATGGTTGTTTTATGGAGCAACCCGTGGTTCTGGATATCAGGGCTGGCTTTTAGCCTTTTATCCGGAGTTATAGCAGGTAGCTATCCGGCACTTTATCTGTCGTCATTTAAGCCTGTAAAGGTTTTAAAAGGAACATTTAAGGTAGGGCGGTTGGCTGCCATACCGCGTAAGGTACTGGTGGTTTTACAGTTTACGGTTTCAGTAACGCTTATTATAGGAACGGTCATTGTTTTCAGGCAAATACAATTTGCCAAGAACAGGCCCATTGGCTACAGCCGGGAAGGGTTAGTTTATTTGGTGCAAAAAACCAATGATATTCATAACCATTACGTAGCTTTTAAAGATGAACTCATAAAATCAGGAGCGGTTGTGGAAACCGCCGAATCGGGCAGTCCGGTTACGGGTGTATGGAGCAACAATAGCGGTTTCGAATGGAGGGGAAAAGCACCGGGCATGCAGGATGATTTTGCAACAGTAGGCATCACACCCGATTTTGGTAAAACCGTTGGCTGGCAGTTTAAGGACGGACGTGATTTTTCGAGCGCGTTTTTAACCGATTCTAATGCCATTGTACTCAATGAAGCGGCGGCAAAATATATGGATTTTAAAAACCCCGTTGGGGAAGTTATAACAACCGATGGCAAGCCCTATCACGTAATAGGTGTTATTAAAAATATGGTCATGTCTTCACCCTATGAGCCTGTTAAGCAAACCTTCTTTTTCCTTGATAAAGACCCGCAGGGGGTAGTAACCATTAGGATCAATCCGCGTATGAGTACCCACGAAGCTCTTGAGAAAATTGCAGGCATACACCAGAAATATTCGCCGGCAGCACCATTTGATTATAAGTTCGCCGATGAAGAGTATGCCAAAAAGTTTGATGGAGAAACACGTATAGGTAAGCTGGCTGGCTTTTTTACCCTGCTGGCTATTTTTATTAGTTGCATGGGTTTGTTTGGTATGGCTTCATTTATGGCCGAGCAGCGCACTAAGGAGATCGGTGTACGTAAGGTGCTGGGCGCATCAATATTTAATCTCTGGCGTTTATTATCGGCAGATTTTGCCGCCCTGGTCATAATTGCATTGACTATATCGTTCCCGGTGGCTTATTATTTTATGCACAACTGGTTGCAGGGCTATCAATACAAGACTGAGCTTTCCTGGTGGACGTTTGGTTTAGCAGGTGCAAGTACCATAATGCTCACGTTAATAACTGTAAGTTTTCATACCATTAAGGCCGCACTGGCCAACCCGGTAAAAAGTTTAAGAAGCGAGTGATCGGTTCATATCAAAGTTAAACTCATAAAAAAAGCTGAAAGAATATTAATCCTTTCAGCTTTTTGCTTTAAGCCTTTAGCTTAATTAGCAATATTGTTCAAATGCGCCAATCAGGTTATCGGCAATCATTTGCGCAGGGCGGCCTTCTATTTGATGACGCTCTATTATATGTACCAGTTTACCATCTTTAAATAATGCCATTGATGGTGACGACGGTGGATAAGGCAGCATATAATTACGTGCAGTATCAACAGCTTCTTTTTCCATACCTGCAAATACAGTTACCAATTTGGTAGGGTGTTTTTCATTAGCGGCCGCAATTCTTGCTGCAGGTCGTGCATTAGCTGCAGCGCAACCGCAAACAGAATTAACCATTACAAACACGGTGCCTTCACTTTCAATAGCTTGCTTTACAGCTTCGGCATCTTTCAACTCCTCAAAGCCAACTCTTGTTAAATCTTCCCGCATTGGGGCAACTAAATATTCTGGATACATAATTTTTTATTTACACTAAAATTTACCTATTACAAAAATAATAAATGATTAACAGTTTACATCTACAAATCATAATAATAACACTTTACTGACGATGTGCATCCAGAGAGGTGCAACCGTTAATTTGCTTATTCCCACAAGTTTTATACAAAACAACCGTTAAATTATTACGGGTAATAACTATATTGCCTCCCCTAATATCGAACTTAATGAACAAAAAGCCCTCGGACATTAGTACCGTTGTTATTATTAACAAAAACCACCAGCACACCCAATCTTTACAGATAAAAACCAAACATATTAACAGAATACGGCACTATGCATACAGCGTTGTATCGGTAGTTGTGGTATTAGTTGGAGTTATATTTTATTTAAGATCACAAAATTCAAAGCAAGAGCTCGAAAAACAACAGCTAATTGCACAAATAGTAAAACTTAAAGGAGCTATCCCCGTAGTTTCTGCAGCGAGCAAAGAGGTTTCGGCCCAGTCATACATTCAGGCTATTGAGGGTAAGCTAAAAACCATTAACAGCTATTTAAAAAGACGCGGTTTAAAAGGTTTTTCAACTAAAGGCCTTGGTGGTGATGCCAATGCAGAAGGCAATAAATTATCTGATAAGGAAGTTTACTCGTTATATAATGATTATTTAAACAGGTTGGTAGGTACTATCGCCTTTACTCCAATGGGCTACCCGCGGGTAAGTTCTTTTACCTCATTTTTCGGATACCGCAGCGATCCTTTTGATGAGGGTCATGCCGAATTTCATCCGGGTATTGATTTTAAAGGCAGCAAAGGCGACGAAGTGAAATGTACTGCAAGCGGCAAGGTTGTTTTTGCAGGCTGGAGCGGCGGGTATGGCAACTGTATCCGCATACAACATATCAATAATTTTGAAACCGTATACGGGCACCTGTCGCGTATAAAAGTAAAAGTTGGGGAGGAAGTAAACGTTGGTGATGAGATAGGTTTAGTAGGTTCAACCGGACACTCAACCGGCGCGCACCTGCATTATGAAGTACGTAAAAACGGAAAGCCTATAAATCCGGTTAATTTTTTAACGCTCAATAAGTAGGTTATTACAGGAGACGTTACATGTTCAAAGTTTTATGTTGGAAACTTGAACGCAAGTGTAAAAACATACAACCCAGAGGGATGAAAAAACGTAAAACGTCGAACGTAAAACATATAACCTAAAAAGCACACAAAAAACCAACATGGCTATTTTTGGTAAAAAAGATAAAGTTGCGCTTGATCTGCAAGCCATATCAACCCTTATAAGCGACGGTAGTATTTTAGATGGTAACCTCAAAGCTCCTGCCTTTGCCCGTATTGACGGACAAGTGAATGGTAATGTAAATATTGATGAGGGCCTGATACTGGGCGAAAAGGCGCTGGTTATTGGCAATATTGATACCAAAGAAATTGTTGTTTACGGCACTGTAAAGGGCGATATTCAGACAGACTCACTCGAAATAAAAGCAACTGGAAAAATTACCGGCGAAATAAAGACCCAGGCTCTTTTGGTTGAAACAGGTGGCGTGTATAATGGCCGGCTATCTATGCAAACTGCCGATAGATAATTATTAAATATTAACTTATTGAGGCTTTTTATGTTGATTTCAATAAAATATTAATGGGTATTGCTATTTGCATATAGCACATTTCATTTTGATATTTTTATAAGTTAACTTTGCCTTTAAAAATTAAAATGTTATGTCATCTACAGAAACTGCATTCGTTAAATACAAAGTAAAAGACCTGTCGCTGGCCGATTGGGGTCGCAAGGAAATTGAACTGGCTGAAGCCGAAATGCCCGGCCTGATGGCTTTGCGTAAAGAGTATGGACCATCGCAACCATTAAAAGGTGCACGTATTGCGGGTTGCTTGCACATGACCATACAAACCGCCGTTTTAATTGAAACTTTGATTGAGCTTGGCGCCGAAGTTACCTGGTCGTCATGTAATATATTCTCAACCCAGGATCATGCTGCTGCTGCTATTGCTGCTGCAGGCACTTCTGTTTACGCCTGGAAAGGTATGAACGCCGAAGAGTTTGACTGGTGTATTGAGCAAACCCTGTTTTTTGGCGAAGACCGTCAACCATTAAACATGATATTGGATGATGGCGGCGATTTGACCAACATGGTATTGGATAAATACCCTGAGCTGATTGCCGAAATTAAAGGTCTATCTGAAGAAACTACTACTGGTGTTCACCGTTTATATGAGCGTATGAAGGCTGGTACATTACCAATGCCAGCAATAAACGTAAATGATTCGGTTACCAAATCAAAATTTGATAACAAATATGGCTGCCGCGAATCATTGGTTGACGCTATTCGTCGTGCTACTGACGTAATGATGGCTGGCAAAGTGGCCGTTGTTTGCGGTTATGGCGACGTAGGCAAAGGCTCGGCCGACAGCTTACGTAACTCAGGTGTGCGTGTTATTGTAACCGAAATTGACCCTATCTGCGCATTACAGGCAGCTATGGAAGGTTTTGAGGTTAAAAAATTAGGCACCGCTATTAAAGAAGCCGATATTGTTGTTACTGCAACCGGTAACAAAAACATTGTTCGCGAAGAGCACTTCCGCGCTTTGAAAGACAAGGCTATCGTTTGTAACATCGGGCACTTTGATAACGAGATTGATATGGCCTGGTTAAACGGCGCTTACGGTAACACCAAAATTGAAATTAAACCACAGGTTGATAAATATACTATCGATGGCAGCGATGTTATCGTGTTAGCCGAAGGCCGTTTGGTGAATTTAGGTTGTGCAACCGGTCACCCAAGCTTTGTAATGAGTAATTCATTCACCAACCAAACTTTGGCTCAATTGGAACTTTGGACAAACGGTGCTGCTTACAAAAATGAAGTTTACACTTTACCAAAACACCTTGACGAAAAAGTAGCCCGCCTGCACCTTGCCAAAATTGGTGTTGAGTTGGAGGTTTTAGATCAGGATCAGGCCGAGTACATCGGTGTAACTGTTGATGGTCCGTTTAAACCGGAATACTACAGATACTAAGGCAAAATTCAAAAATAAAAAGTCAAAAGGGCATGGTTTTAGGATCATGCCTTTTTTTGTTGGAATGATGTTAAGTCTGTCGCTCAATCTCAAAATAGATTTTCATCCTGACCCCAGTGAATGATCTTCCTCGCTGGATAAATCTGCGATTATTAAGTTGGATATACTTAATTATAAATAATATTATCAAGCAAAAGGTGCTGTTTGTAATTTCTCAGATCTATATAGATGGAGGTTTTTAGTATATACTTGGCGGTAAGATAAATGCTCTTTTTTTTATTACCCGGGACTTTTTGCGAAAAAATCTGATTGATGCATTGTTCCAGTATTCCAATGGTTTCAACAGAGGCCTGAAACTTACTGTTATTAATGCAATACAGGTGTTCAATTACAGCGTCGTACCGTTTTAATAAACATTGAAGTAAATAACTGTTAGAGGGTGAATACTCTACCAGATCATTCAGCAATTCATTGAGCTCATTAAGTTGATCTACATATTCGGTCATGTCGCAGACGGTTGCAAAAGCGTAAGCAATTCGTAATCTCCTTTAGTAAAGGCTACCTAAATATGTCTATTAATTAATTATAAGTCAATTTTTTATCGCAAATTGTAAACCGGAACAAGCATTTTGTATACTGAAGTGCCAGTACTTTACAAACTTTTGGCTGTGATTTTCTCAGTTGGTCCCCTCAAATTCCTCCTCCACACTCTCTCGCAGATCATACAATAACCATTGTTTTTTGGCTATGGCACCGGCTTCTGATTGCAGCAGTTTTATAAAGTCATTAACTCCGGTAGGTTCGTTACCGTTACCATGTATCAGTACAATACTGCCAGCCTGCGGTTGCTGACCCTTTGCCAGCCAGGCATCGGTGCCAATAGGGATAAGGCCATAATCGGTTAATTTATATACCAACTGCTGGTCAGATACCAGGCCCGGAAATCGGAAAAATACCGATGGCAGCAAGCCATTTTTGAGCATTGCCTTTTCTGTTTCCAGTATTTCGTAATTCATATCGGTGCCTGGCTCCAGCAAAAAGTTTTCTTTCAGCGGGGCTTTCGTGCTTACCCGGTGGTTAAAGGAGTGATTGATCCAGGTGATGTAAATTTCGCGTTTGGCCTGCATTTCTTTAAGCCATTCCAAATCCTGGGGGTGCTGGCGCATCCAAACACCGGTAACCGAGAGGGCAATGGGTGCGGGGCGTTCTATCTTTTGAAACTCTGTAAAAATGTCAGTGAATATCCGCCTGTCTAAAGGGCGGTGAGATGGGCACAGATCGGCAGTAAGGCTGATGCCTGTTTCTTTGGGGATACCACTTTCAATCCCCGCATCCTGTAACGCTACCGATTGTTTTTCGGCTTTACGCAAAGCTTTTTGGTAGGGCGTATTCTTGAAAAAATCGCGTGCCTGGGTAATACTCATTGGCTTAACCTGGTAAAAGCCAGGCTCGTCAATTTTGGTGACCAGTGTTTGGGGATTTACCAGCAGGTAATAGGTTTTGCCTTCATTTTCAAACTGGCGTAGTATCATCCAGTCTTGCGGGGCATGATGTGCCCAGCCATAGTACGGTTTGTAATTTTCTATTTTACGAAAATTGGCCTGCGCCTTTACCAGTTGCCAGGTACAGGTTAAAGCAAGAACTAAGCATAAGTATTTAAGGGATCGGCTGTTCATTTTTAATAAAATTCCAGTTTTTGCCTGTAAGTATAGAGGTTATAACCAATATAAGCATAAAAATGATAGCAATAATGGGTAAAGCGTGTTGGGCAAAGGGAATAAAATTAAAATGGGTATCAGTAGTATTAGGATGCAGGTAAAAGTGCGGAAGCGATGACTGTGCCTGTCCGGGCATCCGGTTTATGATTTGTGCAATTGAATACAGGTCAATAATCAACGCAAAATTAATAACGATCATGATTAGGTTTGGAATTTTTCTTTTGTAACCTTGACGACCTTCTTTAACAAGATAAACTATGGTTGCTGTCAGGAGGAATATTGGTATGATGGATGCGATTTTGGTAACAATGTAAGTGTCGGTTAAATTAACATCCAAAGTAATTTCCCCCCATAAATTACCTGTGGATAGAAACACAATACCCCATGTAAATAAGTAGATTCCAAATAATGTAGTGTATTCTGTAACAAGGATTTTAGGTTTCATGGCTTAAATATAATGATGTAATGTAAACAGGGTGTGAATTTTAACTTATCCGGATGTTTTTAGTTTATCATAATAGCAATGAAATATTAACTTTGAGCCATGACCCGTTTATCTGTCAACATCAATAAAATAGCTACCCTGCGTAATTCACGTGGAGGCAATAATCCCGACCTGATACAAGTTGCAAAAGATTGTGAACGTTTTGGCGCGCAGGGAATTACCGTGCATCCTCGCCCTGATGAAAGGCACATCAGGTACAACGATGTATTTGAACTAAAAAAAATAGTGACCACCGAGTTTAACATTGAAGGGAACTGCCAGGAACAAAAATTTATTGACCTGGTGCTGGCTAATAAGCCTGAGCAGGTTACACTGGTACCGGATGTTTTAGGGCAGATCACCTCTAATCATGGCTGGGATACCATTACCAATTATCATTACCTGACAGATATGATAGCGGTATTTAAAAATGCCGGAATAAGGGTATCTATATTTGTTGACCCCATAGCCAAAATGGTTGAGGGTGCTGCAAAAACCGGTACAGACCGTATTGAACTGTATACCGAAGGCTATGCCACCCACTTTCATCAGGGTAAGGAGCTGGCTATTGCGCCTTATATTGAAGCCGCCAAAGCAGCGCAAAGCCTTGGGCTGGGTATCAATGCCGGGCATGACCTTGACTTGCATAACTTAAAGTACTTTGCCCAAAACATTCCCGGTTTACAGGAAGTGAGCATAGGGCACGCACTTGTTAGCGACGCCTTGTATTATGGTCTTGAAAATACCATACAGCAATATCTGAGGCAGTTGACTTAACTATATCAGGGGGCCAGGCTTACTGTTGGCGCTAATCTGTAAACAATCTGTCAATAATATATTAGGCAATTGTTACTCAGGTAGTAAAAATGTACCTTTGCGCTAAATTTAGAGGGACCCTTGATTCATGAAGTTGAACGCAGACTACCAGGAGAAGTTTCAGTCGAGACATATTGCTCCAAATGAGGCCGATACGGCAAAAATGTTAAAAACTGTTGGTGTTAATTCACTGGATGAATTAATATCGCAAACGGTGCCTGATAAAATCAGGTTAAAAAAACCGCTTAATTTACCGGCAGCTAAAAGCGAATTTGATTATCTGAACACTTTAAAGCAAACCGCTTCAAAGAATAAAGTATTCAAATCATTCATTGGCAAGGGATATTATGATGTTATTGTTCCCGGAGTAATACAGCGTAATATACTGGAAAACCCAGGATGGTATACTCAATACACTCCTTACCAGGCCGAAATTGCTCAGGGCCGTTTACAGGCGCTGCTTAACTTCCAAACCATGGTAATTGATTTAACCGGGATGGAAATTGCCAACGCATCATTGCTTGACGAAGGTACGGCTGCTGCTGAGGCTATGTTTATGCAATACAGTCTGCGCAAAAACCAAAACGCCAATGTGTTCTTCGTATCTGAAGAACTGTTTCCGCAAACTATCGATATTTTAAAAACCCGTTCAGAGCCTTATGGCATTGAACTGCAAATAGGCGATCACCGCACAGTGGAATTAACCGACAATATGTTTGGTGCCATTGTACAGTATCCTGCAGGTAACGGCGCTGTATATAACTATGCTGATTACGCTGCTAAAGCGCATGAAAAGGGTATTAAATTAACTGTTGTTGCCGATATTATGAGCCTGGTACTGTTAACCCCTCCGGGTGAGTGGGGTGCCGACATTGTGGTGGGTTCAACCCAGCGCTTTGGTGTACCAATGGGCTTTGGCGGGCCGCATGCCGCGTTTTTTGCTACTAAAGAAGAATACAAACGTTCTATACCGGGCCGTATCATAGGTGTTACTATTGATAGCGCAGGTAACTATGCACTGCGCATGGCGCTGCAAACACGTGAGCAGCACATCCGCAGGGATAAAGCAACTTCAAATATTTGTACAGCACAAGCATTACTTGCTATTATGGCTGGTATGTATGCTGTTTATCATGGCCCGCAAGGCGTTAAATTAATTGCCGAAAGGATTCATGGTTTAGCCATATTGCTGGCTGCTTCATTGAAGGAATTAGGCTATGAGCAGTTGAACGAATCGTATTTTGATACCCTGAAATTTGATGCTGGTGTATTGGCCGGCCCATTACATTCAGAGGCGTTAAATAACGAAATGAACCTGAACTATGAGGGTTCTGTAATTACTATTGCTGTTGACGAAACTACCTCTGCAGAGGATATAAAAACAATTGTGAGGTTTTTTGCCAAAGTAAAAGGTAAAACTATTAACGATGTTGATTTTGACGGATTAAAGGCCAGCCTGCAAACCGTAATCCCTGCCGAATTACAGCGTAAATCGGCTTATTTAACACATAGCCTGTTCAATACGCACCATTCAGAACATGAAATGCTGCGTTATATAAAATCATTGGAAACAAAGGATCTTTCCCTTTGCCATTCTATGATAGCGCTGGGTTCATGTACCATGAAGCTTAATGCTACTACCGAAATGGTACCTGTTACCTGGGCCGAGTTTAGCAAAATACATCCTTTTGCTCCGGCCGATCAGGTTGGTGGCTATATGCAGTTGTTTGATGAACTGAACAACTGGTTAAGCGAAATTACCGGGTTTGCAGCAATGAGTTTTCAGCCAAATGCTGGTGCTCAGGGCGAATATGCAGGTTTAATGGTTATCCGCGCTTATCATAATGATCGTGGCGATCATCATCGTAACATCGCTTTGATCCCATCATCTGCTCACGGTACCAACCCTGCATCAGCAGCTATGGCCGGTATGAGGATAGTTGTGGTAAAATGCGATGATAATGGTAATATCGACGTTGCTGATATGAAAGCTAAGGCAGAACAATATAAAGCCGAACTTTCCTGCTTAATGGTTACTTATCCATCTACCCACGGTGTGTTTGAAGAGTCGATCATTGAAATATGTGATATTATTCACCAAAACGGTGGCCAGGTTTACATGGATGGCGCCAACATGAACGCACAGGTAGGCTTAACCAGCCCGGCCAATATTGGTGCTGATGTTTGCCACCTTAACTTGCACAAAACCTTCTGTATTCCGCATGGCGGTGGTGGTCCGGGTATGGGCCCTATCGGTGTGGCTAAACACCTTGTTCCATATTTGCCGGGTCATGCCGTGGTTGATATTGAGAGAGGCAAATCTATACATGCGGTATCTGCAGCTCCTTGGGGTTCTGCTTCAATTCTGATTATATCACATGCATATATTGCTATGATGGGTGCCGATGGTTTAACTAATGCTACCCGTTACGCCATACTGAATGCTAACTATATTAAAGCAAGATTGCAGGATCATTTTCCTGTACTATACACAGGCGCCAACGGCCGTTGCGCACACGAAATGATATTGGATTGCCGCTCATTTAAAGCCTTTGGTATTGAAGTTACAGATATAGCCAAGCGCCTGATGGATTATGGTTTCCACGCGCCAACTGTATCGTTCCCGGTTGCGGGTACGGTTATGGTTGAGCCAACAGAGTCAGAACCTAAACATGAGCTTGATCGTTTCTGTGATGCCATGATTGCTATACGCCATGAAATTGCCGATGTTGCTGATGGGGTTTTAGATAAAACTGATAATCCTTTAAAAAATGCTCCACATACTGCAGCGGTAATTACCGGTAACGAATGGGAGCATCCATATACACGTCAAAAAGCAGCGTTCCCACTTCCTTATGTGGCCGCTTATAAATTCTGGCCTTCAGTAGGTCGTGTTAACGATACGTATGGTGATCGTACATTGATCTGTTCATGCCCGCCATTAGAAGATTACGCTTTTGAAGAAAGTGTGATTGAATAGTTTCCTAAAAGAAACGTGGATGATCAAAAATTATCCACGTTTCTTTTTTCTATTCATCTTTCAGTTGTTTATGCTCCCTTTTTGGTCATTTAGCTAACCGCTAATCATTTTATTCACTGATTTTTTGAAAAATTCATGCAGTGAATTTTGAACGTTTCGATACACCATAACAAAACATGATTAAGTTTTAACAAGTAAAAGCATTGTCAAAAATGTTTGTTTGGGTAATTTTTGGCCTGTTTTAATGTTTACGATATGTAAGTTGTGTCAAATTATGTATAGTTTCGTTACACTATATGTATTGCGTTTTGCTTAAAATAACAATCGTAATAAAATAAATGCCCTTGATTTAGATTATAATTGTTAATATTAAAACAATATTGTGATATACAACTTATGAGAATATAACTTTTTAATTCGAGCAGCGTATAAAGTAATATCTATTTAAAAACTAAGTACATCTATTCAAAATGCCTTATGACAATAAACGACAAGCCTGTTAGCGTATTACTGGTTGATGATGATGAGATCAATAACTTCATCTCCATTAAATTAATAAAGAAAGCGCTGCTTAATACGGAGATCATGGCCTGTTTAAACGGAAAATTTGCCATTGATCAATTAGCCGATATTCAGAAAAGGGACCCCAGCAAAATGCCTGACTATATTTTACTGGATATAAATATGCCTATTATGAATGGCTGGGAGTTCCTGGAAGAATTTAAACGCTTGAATATTGATCCGCTGGGTAAGAGCAAGATATATATTATTTCATCATCTGTATTTAGTAATGATATCAATAAGGCAAAATCATACCCATTGGTAAAGGATTTTATATCAAAACCACTTAACGTTGAAAAAATAAAAGAGCTTTTTGAAGTTCAAAGCCACCATTAAGCCGGAATCACTTTAAAGTGTTCATCAGTCCGTAACACGTTTCCTATTGCAAATGATTTGGAGTGATAAAAAAGGCAGGTCCATCCTTCCCCTGCTGCCTTTTTTCCATATTCTTCCCGTAGTTGCATTGCTTTTCGTCCGTCCATATCATATTTAGCAATAAACTTTCTGATCAGCTGCTCGGGCTCGGGCAGCTCGTCGCCACCAAAAAATGCCCTTTTCCCTTCCATTTCAATCCAAAATACCTGGTGATACGGACAGTGCCCGCCGGAGTGTTCATATCTTATGCCCGGTTTAACCTCGCCGTTGCCTTCAACAAAGGTAATGTTGGCCCCTTGCAAAGCCTCAAATATTTCTTTATGATAGGATGATGTACGCCCGGCAAGTCCGGTTTCCCATTCCTGGCGTTGTATGATATGCTGCGCCTGCGGAAAACTGGGTTCAAGTTTACCATTGCGCTCTACTACCAGGCCACCAGAGTGATCATAATGCAGGTGCGACATTAGTACCAATGTAACATCCTCAGGGTCGAAGCCTGCATTACGAATGTTCTGATGTATCAGCAGTTCATCGCGGGTGTCTTTAAAACCAAGTCCGGTATCCAGCACTATAAGATCCTGATCGGTTTTGATCAGAAATGGGTTTACATGAATAAATAAGGATGCCGGTCGGTCTTTGGGGTTATCAAGCTCGGGGTTAAAAGGGATAAATTTTTTGGTTGCATCAACCGAATATGAGCCTTCACCTAACGCGAAAATTTCCATAGTATATATTTTTAGTATTGCGTAATTAGTATCAGGTAGTTAGTATCAAGTGTCAAGATCTTCACGGATTTCCTTACGGTATTAAAAAATCGTGATACTTGATACTAACTACCTGATACTAAAATTTTATACCCGATTTAATTATCTTTACTGCTTTTAAAGCTACAAATGTAATGAATAAACGCTGGACGGTAAGGGATAATGCAGATGATGAAGTGGTCAAAAAATTAGCTGCCGAACTGAATATTGACAGCGTTCTGAGTACCTTGCTGGTTCACAGGGGAATACATACATTTGATGAGTCCCGCTACTTTTTCAGGCCCGATTTGCGCCACCTGCATGATCCATTTCTGATGAAGGATATGGAAAAAGCTATAGAGCGTATTGAAGATGCCATAGCTGCGGAAGAAAAAATACTCGTATTCGGCGATTATGATGTGGATGGTACAACTGCTGTGGCTACAGTATACGGCTTTTTTAAAGAACGTTACGCAAACCTGGAGTATTACATACCCGATCGTTATAAGGAAGGGTACGGTATATCAACGCAGGGTATAGATTATGCTGCCGATAACGGTTTTACACTCATTATAGCGCTTGACTGCGGCATTAAATCAGTTGATAAAATTGATTATGCCAACACCCGGGGTGTTGATTTTATTATTTGCGACCACCACCTTCCCGGAGCCGAATTACCAGCTGCCGTAGCTGTGCTTGATCCTAAACGCAACGATTGCGAATACCCTTATAAAGAGCTTTCGGGTTGCGGTGTGGGTTTTAAGCTGATACAGGCCTATGCCGAGAAGCATGATATACCGTTTGAGGAGGTTTCCCGCTTTCTTGACCTGGTAGCCATCAGTATATCATGTGATATTGTGCACATTACAGGCGAAAACAGGATACTTGCCCATTTTGGCCTGCAAAAAATCAATACTGATCCTTGCATTGGTGTAAAAACGTTAATGGAAGTTGCCGGCAGAACGGGCAGCTTTACCATATCAGATGTAGTGTTTTTGCTTGGCCCGCGTATTAATGCCGCCGGGCGCATTGATGACGCCAAACATGCGGTTGAACTGCTTATTGCATGTGATGAGGAGGTAGCCAAAGAAAAAGGCCAGATGATCAACATCCGTAATACGGAACGCAAGGGGCATGATATGGACATCACCGGGGAGGCCTTAAACATCATAGATAATGATGAAGAGTTGATCAACAGGAAATCTACCGTAGTTTTTAATGAAAACTGGCATAAAGGGGTTATTGGCATTGTGGCCTCACGGCTTACCGAAAAATATTACAGGCCAACTATTGTGCTTACCCGTTCAAACGGGCATGTGGCTGGTTCGGCGCGTTCCGTTTTGGGTTATGATCTGTATGAAGCTCTGTGCGAGTGCAAAGATTTGTTGATACAGTTTGGCGGGCACAAATATGCAGCAGGCTTAACCATGGAGCCGGAAAATGTAGAAGCATTTAAAACCCGGTTTGAAGAGGTTGTGAGTGCCACTATAGCGCCGGAACAATTGATACAGCAAATACAAATTGATGCCGAATTACGTTTAAGCCAGATAGAACCAAAATTTTTCAGGATATTGAATCAGTTTGCACCATTCGGGCCCGAAAACATGTCGCCGGTTTTCATAAGTAAAAATGTGTATGTTAGTGGTAATGCCAATTTGGTGGGTGCTACTCATATTAAAATGGCTGTAATGCAGGAAGGTTCGGCAACGTTTGATTGTATTGCCTTTAACCATGGCGAATACCTGCCACAACTGAAAAGCGGGGTGCCGTTTGATATTTGTTACAGTATTGAAGAAAATGTTTGGCGCGAAAGGCGAACTATTCAGTTGAACATAAAAGGAATACGGATATAGGTCAAAATTTAATTCAAAAGTCAAAAATTGACTGGCTTTTGAACCATATATAAGACAAGAGCTTGAGTTAAGAATGCATTTTTGACTTTTGAATTTTGACTTTTGAATTTGCAACATGATTTTAAGAGCAGAGCATTTAGTAAAAAAATATAAGCAGCGTACGGTTGTTAATAATGTATCATTTGAGGTTGCCCAGGGCGAAATAGTAGGTTTACTTGGCCCTAATGGCGCGGGTAAAACCACATCATTTTACATGATAGTTGGGTTGATAAAGCCCAATGAAGGCACTATTTTTCTGGATGATAAGGATATAACCGGCGACCCTATGTATCGCCGTGCTCAAAAAGGCATAGGGTACCTGGCGCAAGAGGCCTCGGTATTTCGCAAACTCTCGGTAGAAGACAATATCAAAGCGGTACTGGAGATGGGCGGAATGCCCAAAGACAGGCAGCGCGATAAACTGGAAGAATTGATTGATGAGTTTAGCTTGCACAAAGTACGCAAAAACCGGGGCGACCTGCTATCGGGTGGCGAACGACGCCGTACTGAAATTGCTCGGGCACTGGCTGCTGAACCCAATTTTATTCTACTGGATGAGCCCTTTGCCGGGGTAGACCCCATTGCGGTTGAAGAGATTCAGGCCATGGTTGCCAAGCTACGCCACCGTAACATTGGTATCCTGATTACTGACCACAACGTACAGGAAACATTATCCATTACCGATAGGGCTTACCTGCTTTTTGAAGGCAAGATACTGGAATCGGGTGTGCCCGAGGTGCTGGCCGAAAATGAGATGGTGCGTAAAGTGTATTTAGGGGCTAATTTTGTTCTGAAAAGAAAGGTATTTCCACAGTAAGAATCAAGAGGGTTGATAAGAATCAAGAGATTAGAGTCAAGAAACAAGACTTAATTATGCTTGTCATACAACCCATGCGTAGCATTTTTAGGAATTAACTATATTTTTTATATCTTAACTCTTGATTCTAAATTCTTGGCTCTCTTATCATATTTTTCATACCTTGACTCTTGATTCTAATTTCTTGACTCTTTACCATGACAATCTTTAACTCTGTATTTACCTGGTTCATGAAAAAGCGTATCCACCAGATTGAGCTTTTTATGAAATATCCTAATGAAGTGCAGGAAGAGTGGTTTGAGCAGCTGATATCAGGTGCGGAAAACACAGAGTGGGGCCGGAAGTATCATTACAAAAGCATCGAAAACCTTAACCAGTTTAAGGAAAGGGTGCACATCCAAAATTACGATACACTTAAACCTTATATAGAGCGGATGCTCACTGGCGAAAAAAACGTGCTGTGGCCATCTGAAATTCGTTGGTTTGCCAAATCATCGGGTACCACAAATGACAGGAGTAAGTTTATACCCGTTAGTGAGGAGGCATTAGAGGAGTGTCACTTTAAGGGAGGTAAGGATTTGCTCACCATTTATTTTAATAACCAACCCAATGCCCGCATGTTCACCGGGAAAATATTAACATTGGGCGGCAGCCATCAGGTGAGCCAGCTGAGTGCAGATACATCTTTCGGTGATCTTTCGGCAGTGATTATGAAAAATCTGCCCCTTTGGGCCGAGTTTCACCGTACTCCCGACCTTGACATTGCATTGCTTGAAAATTTTGAAGAAAAAATAGAAAAGATAGCCCATGCCACCAAAGATGTGAACGTAACCAGCATTAGTGGTGTGCCCACCTGGAACCTGGTGTTGTTTAAGCGAATACTTGAAATTACAGGTAAAAAGAACCTGCTTGAAGTATGGCCAAATTTGGAGATGTATTTTCACGGCGCGGTTAATTTTACCCCTTATCGTGAGCAATTTAAGAATTTGATTCCCAGCGATGATATGTATTACCTGGAGAATTATAATGCATCTGAGGGCTTCTTTGGCATACAGGATACAAAAGAGCCCGGTGAGATGCTGTTAATGCTTGATTATGGCATATTTTATGAGTTTTTACCTCTTGAGCATTTGCATGACGATAACCCCAATACACTTACGCTTGATGAGGTAGAGCTGGATAAAAACTATGCACTTATCATTACTACCAACGCTGGCCTTTGGCGATACATGATTGGTGATACCATCAAGTTTTCGTCGCTGTCACCATTCCGTATACAGGTAACCGGGCGTACAAAACATTTTATAAACGCTTTTGGCGAAGAAGTGATTATTGATAATGCAGAACGGGCTTTGGAAGAAGCCTGCACACAAACCGGTGCCATTATCAGGGAATATACCGCCGCCCCGGTTTACTTTAACGGCGACCAGTGCGGGGCTCATGAATGGATCATTGAATTTGAGAAAAAGCCAGCCGAATTTGAGCGCTTTGTTGACCTGCTCGACGAAACCCTGCGCCGCATTAACTCGGATTATGATGCCAAGCGATTTAAAGATATGGCTCTGCGCCGCCCCATAGTACGCCGGGCCCCAGAAGGCACTTTTTTCAATTGGATGAAAGAAAAGGGTAAACTTGGTGGTCAGCATAAAGTACCCCGCTTAGCCAACAACCGCGAATACGTGGATGCCATTCTGAAAATAATGGAACCGGTTGGAGGATAGATACAAGACTTTTAGAGTCAAGATACAAGAGCCATTTATTTTGCGATCGCAAGCGTCCCTCCATAAGTGTTCGATTTTAATTGTTGGTCTCTAACGTCATGTCGAGTTTATTTCGGCATCCCATGTGCAAGGCATAACACCAGTATATTTTACCTTATTGATGAGGTGCTGAAACAAGTTCAGCATGACGGTTTTCTTTCGCATGCGGCAGCGAAAGGATATCTTATTGATAATGTATTTGTTAATATATACAAATACATTACCTTTATGACTTAACCTAAATCTTTTCAAATGGACTTTAAAGACCAAATCATGCAGCTCGCAACGCGTGCAGAAAAAATGCTCCCACAAATTCAAACTGAAGAAGCTACCAAGAATGCACTTATTATGCCGTTTATTCAAATAATGGGTTATGATGTATTTAATCCGTTTGAAGTGAATCCTGAATTTATAGCAGATATAGGTATTAAGAAAGGCGAGAAAGTTGACTATGCTATAATGAAAGATGGTGAGCCTGCTATTTTAATTGAGTGTAAACATCATCTTGAAAATCTTGATCCTCACAACTCACAACTATTCAGATATTTTCACACTACAAAGGCTAAATTCGGATTGTTGTCAAATGGAATGACCTATAGATTTTACACAGACCTTGTAGAGAAAAATAAAATGGATTCAGCTCCGTTTTTTGAATTTAAACTAAGTGAGATTAAGGAAGTTGAAATTGCCGAATTAAAAAAGTTCCATAAGTCATATTTTGATGAGGAGAATATAACCAATACGGCAAGCGAGCTTAAATACCTTAATGAATTAAAGGTTATTCTCAACAAAGAAATCGATTCACCTTCTGAAAATTTTGTTGCTTTTTTTACTAAACAAATTTATCCTGGTGTTTTAACAGCAAAAATTAAAGAGCAATTTGTACCAATAGTAAAGCGGTCATTTAACCAGCTGATAAATGATACAATAAATGATAGGTTAAAATCGGCATTAAATCAGGAGAAGAAAAAGGATAGTGAAGAAGCCATAAAAGTTGAAGAAGCTCAGGATAAAACGGAAAGTAGTATCATTACCACAGCGGAAGAATTGGAAGGATTCTATATTGTTAAATCAATCTTAAGGAAAGTTGTTGAATCAACGAGAATAACTTACAGGGACGCTCAATCTTATTTTGCCATTTTGCTTGATGATAATAACAGGAAAACGATTTGTCGTTTGTATCTAAACAACAAAAAATATCTTGTTGTACTTGACGAGAACAAAAAAGAGGTTAAGTATGAAATTAGCAGTATTGATGAGATATATAATTATACAGATATATTAATAAAAGGAACAGAAAAACTGGAGAAGAAAAAAGCACTCACAGAGTGATAGTCAGCAACGACATTCAGCATGAGATTATGCCTTGTTTTATTCCAAACAAAACATTCATGAAAGGGGAATTCACCAACGGGCATGAAAGTGTTAAATTGCAGGTACCAAACTTCAATTAACATGTCAACCCAGGTAGAATTCCCTTTATTTTTTGATCGTTGCGCCGGAA
>Ga0247742_10000486_pt1 | contig 32194 bp, 27 predicted proteins | sample UWRJL208509C2_FD_180944 | JGI IMG/M metagenome (GOLD analysis project Ga0247742, IMG submission 180944) | Plant litter microbial communities from Arlington Agricultural Research Station in Wisconsin, United States - UWRJ-L208-509C-2 | ecosystem: Environmental > Terrestrial > Plant litter >...
TGATAATCTTGTTGACTATCAGTCTGACTCCACAAGCACCCACACGAATTGCTTGATTCAGTTGTTAAAGAGCGGTTGGTTAAGATCTTTCGTCTCAACCGAGGCGCGCATTCTACAGCAGCCTCTGTTGCTGTCAAGCGGTTTTTTTCAGAAGTTTTCAAAGTTTCCTTTGCAACTTCAACCACTTGCGCTTTCGATCTCTCGTTAGCGGGAGGCGAATTCTACAGCGTTAGTCGCTGCTGTCAACACCTCTTTTCACCGCTTTCGACCGAGAAGATCGAACCGTTAAAAGAGCCAAACAAACCCACTCTTTCAACTTCTTCCAGGCTTCGATGACCTGAAGCAACTCGCTGTCGAAAACTGCGTAACTCATTGTTTACCAAGGAGTTTTCCGTTTCGGCTGCGCCGGAAGTGGGGCGAATTATAGACGTCCAGGATTTGGCGTCAACACCTATTTTCACAATTCTGTCATATCAGTCAAAAAAGCCCTGAAAACAACAAGGCCGCCCCTGGGGGCGGCCTTGTCTTCCCTCCTACTTACAAGCTCGGGAAGGCAAATTGCGAAGCTTCATGGCTCGCACGCTGCGGCCAGCGTTGGGTAATGGCTTTACGACGGGTGTAGAAACGCACGCCATCCGGACCATAAGCATGCAGGTCGCCAAACAGCGAACGCTTCCAGCCACCAAAGCTGTGATAAGCCACTGGCACCGGCAACGGTACGTTGACGCCGACCATGCCGACCTCAATCTCGTCGCAGAACAGCCGCGCCGCTTCGCCATCACGAGTGAAGATGCAGGTGCCGTTGCCGTATTCGTGATCGTTGATCAGTTGCATCGCCTCTTCGAGACTGTTGACCCGCACCACACACAGTACTGGCCCAAAGATCTCTTCTTTATAGATGCGCATTTCTGGCGTGACGTGATCGAACAGGCAGCCACCCAGGAAGAACCCTTCCTCATGCCCGGCCACGCTCAAGCCACGACCATCCACCACCAGCGAAGCACCGGCCGCAACGCCGTCTTCTATATAGCCGCTGACCTTGTCGCGAGCCTGGCCGGAAACCAGCGGCCCCATGTCCAGACCACACGACGTACCGGCACCGATTTTCAGCGCCTTGATTTGCGGAGTCAGCTTGCCGATCAACGCGTCAGCCACCTGGTCACCCACGCAGACCGCCACCGAGATCGCCATGCAACGCTCACCGCAGGAACCATAAGCCGCGCCCATCAGTGCGCTGACGGCATTGTCCAGATCAGCATCCGGCATCAGCACCGCATGGTTCTTCGCCCCGCCCAGCGCCTGGACGCGTTTGCCACGCTTGGTGCCTTCGGCATAGATGTATTCGGCAATCGGTGTCGAGCCGACAAAGCTCAGCGCTTTGACTTCCGGCGCTTCGATCAACGCGTCCACTGCGGCTTTATCACCGTGGACGACGCTCAGCACGCCTTTAGGCAAGCCAGCTTCCAACAGCAACTGAGCAATCAGCAGGGTCGAACTTGGATCGCGTTCCGACGGCTTGAGAATGAAGCAGTTGCCACAAACGATGGCCAGCGGGTACATCCACAGCGGCACCATCGCCGGGAAGTTGAACGGGGTGATACCGGCCACCACGCCCAATGGCTGGAAGTCCGACCAGGCATCAATGTTCGGGCCGACGTTGCGACTGTATTCACCCTTGAGGATTTCCGGCGCCGCGCAAGCGAACTCGACGTTCTCGATCCCGCGCTTCAGTTCACCCGCCGCGTCTTCCAGGGTCTTGCCGTGTTCTTCGCTGATCAGTTGTGCGATGCGCGCTTCGTTCTGCTCCAGCAATTGCTTGAAACGAAACATCACCTGCGCCCGTTTGGCCGGTGGCGTGTTGCGCCAGGCCGGGAACGCGGCTTTGCCGGCGTCGATCGCTTGTTGAATAGTTTCGCGGCTGGCCAAGGGCAGTTTATGGATGGCCTGACCGGTGGACGGGTTGAACACGTCAGCGGTGCGGCTGTGTTCGGTGACCAGCTCACCATTGATCAAATGCGGGATAAGGCTCATGCGGGGCTCCTGAAAGTGGTCCGCAGGTGCCTCGTTCGAGGCACCTGCTATTTGTACTTATATAGAGGGAGAAATCAGTCGAGGGTATTCAGCACTTCGCCGACCGCATCGAACAGGCGATCCAGGTCCTGCGGCTGGCTGTTGAAGGTTGGGCCGAATTGCAGGGTGTCGCCGCCGAAGCGCACATAAAACCCCTTCTTCCACAACGCCATGCCCGCCTCGAAGGGCCGCACGATCGCGTCGCCGTCCCGGGGTGCGATCTGGATTGCGCCGGCCAAGCCGTAGTTACGAATGTCGATGATGTTCTTCGAACCCTTCAAGCCATGCAGCGCATTTTCGAAATGCGGCGCAACCTCGGCCACGCTTTGCACCAGGTTTTCCTTTTGCAGCAGATCGAGTGCCGCCAGGCCGGCGGCACAGGCCACCGGGTGCGCCGAGTAGGTGTAGCCGTGCGGGAATTCCACGGCGTACTCAGGCGTCGGCTGGTTCATGAAGGTTTGGTAAATCTCGGAGCTGGCAATCACCGCACCCATCGGGATGGCGCCGTTGGTGACTTGCTTGGCAATGCACATCAGGTCCGGAGTCACGCCAAAGCTGTCAGCGCCGAACATCGAACCGGTCCGGCCGAAACCGGTGATCACTTCGTCGAACACCAGCAGGATGTTGTGCTGGTCGCAAATTTCGCGCAGGCGTTTCAGGTAACCCTGTGGTGGCACCAGCACGCCAGCGGAGCCGGCCATTGGCTCAACGAACACCGCGGCGATGTTGGAAGCGTCGTGCAATTCGATCAGCTTCAGCAGCTCATCGGCCAACGCGATGCCACCTTCTGCTGGCATGCCACGGGAATAGGCATTGCTCGCCAGCAAGGTGTGCGGCAAGTGGTCGACGTCCATCAGGCCTTGGCCAAACAGTTTACGGTTGCCGTTGACGCCGCCGAGGCTGGTACCCGCGATGTTCACGCCATGATAGCCACGGGCCCGACCGATCATTTTGGTCTTGGTCGCCTGACCTTTCAGGCGCCAGTAGGCACGAACCATTTTCACCGCGGTGTCGGCGCACTCGGAGCCGGAGTCGGTGAAGAACACGTGGTTCAGATTGCCCGGAGTCAACTCGGTGATTTTCTCGGCCAACTGAAACGACAGCGGATGTCCGTATTGGAAGCCCGGCGAGTAATCGAGGGTGCCCAATTGCTTGGCCACCGCTTCCTGGATTTCCTTGCGGGTATGCCCGGCGCCACAGGTCCACAGCCCCGACAGCGAATCGTAGATTTTGCGGCCCTTGTCGTCCGTCAGCCAACTGCCCTCAGCGGCGACGATCAGTCGTGGATCACGCTGGAAATTACGGTTGGCGGTGTAAGGCATCCAGTGCGCATCGAGCTTGAGCTGGCTGGCCAGGGACGACGGAGCGTTTTCGGGCATGTTCATGAGCAAAACCTCGCAGGGCAATAAGCGGCGTGCAGATGAGAAAGCGTTGTTGCGACTAAATTGCCACGGGGATAAAGTCGATGAAATTCAACTTTTCTAACCTTCAGTCAGCCCCTGACTAAACATTAAGGCTTTGCCCCATGAGCACTCGTCGCCCCGATCCGCTGGCCCAGGTCAGCGATTTCGATATCCGTCTGTTGCGGATCTTCCGCAGCGTCGTGGAGTGCGGTGGTTTCTCGGCGGCGGAGTCGGTGCTGGGCATCGGCCGCTCGGCCATCAGCCAACAAATGAGCGACCTCGAACAGCGCCTGGGCCTGCGGTTGTGCCAACGCGGTCGCGCCGGGTTTTCCCTGACCGAAGAAGGCCGCGAGGTCTATCAATCCGCCTTGCAGCTATTAAGTGCGCTGGAAAGTTTCCGCACCGAGGTCAACGGCCTGCACCAGCACCTGCGCGGCGAGTTGACTATCGGCCTGACCGACAACCTGGTCACCCTGCCCCACATGCGCATCACCCACGCCCTCGCGCAATTGAAGGAGCGCGGGCCGGACGTGCAAATCCAGATTCGCATGATCGCCCCGAATGAAGTCGAACAAGGGGTGCTCGATGGCCGCTTGCATGTCGGCGTGGTGCCGCAGGCCACCGCGCTGTCGGGCCTGGAATATCAGCCTCTCTACAGTGAACGCTCCTTGCTGTACTGCGCCGTCGGTCATCCGCTGTTCTACGTCGATGACAAACAACTGGACGACGCTCGCCTCAACAGCCAGGACGCCATCGCGCCGACCTTCCGGTTGCCGGCAGACATCCAGGCGCATTATCAGGCGCTCAATTGCACCGCCAGCGCCTCGGACCGCGAAGGAATGGCGTTCCTGATTCTGACCGGGCGCTACATCGGCTACTTGCCCGACCACTACGCCAGTCTCTGGGTGCAGCAAGGCCGGCTGCGTGCGCTGAAACCCAACGCGCGTTTCTATGACCTCAGCTTGGCCTCGGTCACGCGCAAGGGCCGTCGCCCACATTTGGTGCTGGAAAGTTTTCTCGAGAGCCTGGCGGCGACCCGCTGAGATCGGGGTTTTATTCGCTAAGCACTTGTCGGATGCCTGTGGGTGCGCTATCAACGCAACTGGTTGCCCCCACAGATCTGCTCGGAATTGCCTATGACCTTTGAAGTCCCCGCCCACGGTGGCAAGCCTGCCAGCCGCATTCGTCAGAAGAACGAAGAGACGATCCTCAAAGCCGCCGAAGACGAATTCGCCCGTCACGGGTTCAAAGGCACGAGCATGAACACCATCGCGCAGAATGCCGGGTTGCCCAAGGCCAACCTGCATTATTACTTCACCAATAAGCTCGGGCTGTATGTGGCGGTCCTGAGTAACATCATCGAACTGTGGGACAGCACCTTCAACACCCTCACCGCCGAGGATGATCCAGCAGAAGCATTGAGCCGTTATATCCGCGCGAAAATGGAGTTTTCCCGACGCCAGCCTCAAGCCTCGCGAATCTTCGCCATGGAAGTGATCAGCGGCGGCGAGTGCCTGACCGAATATTTCAACCAGGATTACCGTGCCTGGTTCCAAGGCCGGGCCGCCGTGTTCCAGGCCTGGATCGACGCCGGCAAGATGGACCCGGTGGACCCGGTAAACCTGATCTTCCTGTTGTGGGGCAGCACCCAGCATTACGCCGACTTCGCCACCCAGATTTGCCGTGTCAGCGGGCGCACCAAGCTGACCAAGCAAGACATGGAAGACGCCGGCAACAACCTGATCCGCATCATTCTCAAAGGCTGCGGCCTCACGCCTGCCATTTAAGATTCCTATGCCTTTTACCCTTGCCGGCTTCTGCGAATACCGTGAAGAGATTCGCAAAAGCCGTTTCATCACGTTCGCCGCCCCCATCGACAGCCCGGCCGACGCCCAGGCGTTCTTCGAACAGCACAGCGACTTGAACGCCACGCACAATTGCTGGGCGTGGAAACTCGGCGATCAATACCGCAGCAGTGATGACGGCGAGCCTGGCGGCACCGCTGGCCGTCCGATCCTGGCGGCCATCGAGGCCCAAGACTGCGACCGGGTCGCGGTATTGGTGATCCGCTGGTACGGCGGCATTCAACTGGGCACCGGCGGTCTCGCCCGCGCTTACGGCGGCGGCGCTAACAAGTGCCTGCAAGGCGCGGAAAAAATCGCTCTGATCAGCCGGGTTTCACTTAGTTGTGCCTGCGCATTCGCCGAATTGGCGTTGGTGAAGCTGCGCGTCGCCGAACTCGGCGGACTCGTTGTCGACGAGCAATTCACCGCCAATGGCGTGAACTTGCAACTGGCCGTCGGTGAACAGCAGATCGCCACCCTGCAACGGCTGTTGGCCGACCTCAGCCGTGGACGCATCATTCTGCAGCGTTGACGGCACCGCTCTGGCCCAACGCTTATTACTTGTTCATCCACAGTTGCCCACATCCGCTGTGCACCCGGCTGTGGATAACCTGAGCACATCCGCATCAAACCCTTCTACAGCGTGGCTTTGCGGCAACTGGTCATTATTTGTTCAAAAACCTGTCAATCAACACAATCCGCAGAAAAACAACTGCTTAGCGGCGTTTATGACCGTTAGAAGAAAGCACTCTAGTGCTTATGCCCAGCTTTTCGGCTTGCGCACAGATACTGTGGAACAACCTGTGGATAAGCCGTTCATGGCTGGCGCAGCACGCGGTCTGGCCTAGGCTGCGGCCCACTGCTCATTTTTTAATCAAACTGTCACGAACAAAACTGGAGCCGCGTTATCGGTGCTGCCCCGAAGTAGTGCCGCGAACCATGGCGACACACAGCAGATCCCCGGCGCCAACGGCCCAACCGCAATGCTTGCGATAAATTTCTGACTCAATGGCCAGGAAATTGCTTTATCCACAGGCATAACCGCCATCGACCGAGCCTGTCATGTCCAACCCTGCGTCTGTCCCCACTCCACCGCCGCGCCTGCAACTGCGCCAGATCAGCAAACGCTACCCCGGTTGCCTGGCCAACGATGCCATCGACCTGAGCATTCAACCCGGCGAGATCCACGCGCTACTCGGCGAAAACGGCGCCGGCAAAAGCACGCTGATGAAGATTATCTACGGCGTGACCCAGGCCGATGCCGGAGAAGTGATTTGGCAGGGCCAACGGGTTCATCTGCGCAACCCGGCGCAAGCGCGTCAGCTGGGCATTGGCATGGTGTTCCAGCATTTCTCGTTATTCGAAACCCTGACCGTGGCGCAGAACATTGCCTTGGCCATGGGCGCGACGGCGGGCTCGGCGAAACAATTGGAAAGCCGGATTCGCGAGGTGTCCCAACGCTATGGCATGGCCGTGGAGCCGCAACGCCTGGTCCACAGCCTGTCGATCGGCGAGCGGCAACGGGTGGAAATCATTCGCTGCCTGATGCAGGACATTCGCTTATTAATCCTCGATGAGCCGACGTCCGTGCTCACCCCGCTGGAAGCCGAGGACTTGTTCGTCACCCTGCGGCGCTTGGCGGACGAAGGCTGCAGCCTTCTTTTTATCAGCCACAAACTCGGCGAAGTGCGCGCCTTGTGTCACAGCGCCACGGTGTTGCGCGGCGGGCGCGTGGCCGGGCACTGCATACCGGCGGATTGCAGTGACCGGGAGCTGGCGCAGTTGATGGTCGGCGAAGCGGCGGGCCTGATCACCGAGTACCCGAAGGTCAGCGGCGGCGCGACGTTTTTGCAGGTGAGCGACTTGTCCTGGCACAACCCGGACCCGTTTGGTTGCTCACTCGAATCCATCGACCTGGAAGTGCGCAGCGGCGAAATCGTCGGCATTGCCGGCGTGGCGGGCAATGGCCAGGACGAATTGCTGGCGTTACTCAGCGGTGAGCAACGCTTGAAACCCAGCGACGCCCGGCGCATCAGCTTTGCCGGCCAAGCCGTCGCCGATCTGCCGCCGGATGCGCGACGGCGTCTTGGCCAGGCGTTCGTTCCCGCCGAGCGACTCGGCCACGGTGCGGTGCCGGAGTTGAGCCTGGCAGATAACGCATTGCTCACCGCATTCCAGCAAGGCCTGGTCAGCCAGGGTTTGATCCAGCGCGGCAAGGTCGAAACCCTGGCCAACGAGATCATTCAGCGCTTTGGCGTCAAGACACCCAATGCGCAAGCGCCGGCGCGCAGTCTGTCCGGCGGCAATTTGCAGAAATTCATCCTCGGCCGGGAAATCCTCCAGCAACCGAAACTGTTGGTCGCCGCACACCCGACCTGGGGCGTGGACGTGGGCGCAGCGGCGACCATCCACCGCGCACTGATTGCCCTGCGCGATGCCGGTGCGGCGATCCTGGTGATTTCCGAAGACCTCGACGAACTGTTCCAGATCAGCGATCGCCTCGGCGCATTGTGCAGCGGACGCCTGTCATCGCTCAAGGCCACCGCCGACACCCACTTGATCGAAGTCGGCGGCTGGATGGCCGGCCAGTTCGACGCCTCTCAACCTGCCGCGCCCTCGCCGCTTTAACGGAGTTTCACATGCTGCTTTCCCTCGAACCCCGTGGCCAGCAATCACGCCTGATGCTCTGGTGCTCGCCGCTCTTGGCCGCCGTGCTGACCCTGGCGTGTGGCTCTCTGCTGTTCCTCGCCCTTGGGCATGACCCGCTGCTGACCTTGCACACGTTGCTGATCGCGCCGATCAGCGACCTCTACGGCGTGTCCGAATGGCTGGTGAAAACCCTGCCGATCCTGCTCTGCGCCCTCGGCCTGGCGGTGGCGTATCAAGCGCGCATCTGGAACATCGGCGCCGAAGGTCAACTGCTGCTCGGCGCCCTGGCCGGGAGCGCGGTGGCGGTAAACATCATCGATATGCAAAGCCGCTGGGCGCTGGTGCTGATCCTGTTGACCGGCACCTTCGCCGGCGCGGCGTGGGCCGGGCTCACCGCGTGGCTGCGTACACGCTTCAACGCCAATGAAATCCTCACCAGCATCATGCTCAATTACATCGCCCTCAACCTGTTGCTGTACTTCGTCCACGGCCCGTTGAAAGACCCGGAAGGCTTCAACTTTCCGCAATCGGCGATGTTCGGCGATGCCAGCCGTTTACCGTTGCTGATGGAGGACGGTCGGGTGCATGCCGGGGTGTATTTCGCTTTGCTGGCCCTGGTGGCGGTGTGGGTGTTGTTGCAGCGCAGCTTTGTCGGTTTCCAGATCAAGGTGCTCGGCCTCGACCAACGCGCCGCCGGGTTTGTCGGCTTCAAGCAGAAACGTTTGATCTGGCTGGCGCTGTTGATCAGCGGTGGCCTAGCCGGGTTGACCGGGGTCTGCGAAGTCAGCGGCCCGATCGGCCAACTGGTGCCGCAAGTCTCGCCGGGCTACGGCTATGCGGCGATCACCGTGGCGTTTCTCGGTCGCCTCAACCCCATCGGCATTCTGTTCTCCAGCCTGTTGATGGCGCTGCTGTACATCGGTGGCGAGAGCGCGCAAATGAGCCTGAACCTGCCGCAAGCGATCACCCAATTATTCCAGGGAATGATGCTGTTTTTCCTGTTGGCCTGTGACGTGCTGATTCTCTATCGGCCGCGCTTGAACCTGCGCTGGGTGCGGCGCACCTCGACCACCGCCGTGCACGCTGGAGCCTTGTGATGGATATCGATCTGTTGAGCAATATTTTCTACGCCATGGTGCGCTGCGGCACGCCGCTGCTGTTGGTGGCGCTGGGTGAGTTGATCTGTGAGAAGAGCGGCGTCCTCAACCTGGGCCAGGAAGGCATGATGCTGTGGGGCGCGGTGATTGGTTTTATCGTCGCGTTCAGCACCGGCAACCTGTGGCTCGGAGTGTTGCTGGCGATGCTCGCGGGGATGTTGCTGTCGGCGCTGTTTGCGTTGGTGGCGCTGGTGTTCAACGCCAATCAAGTGGCCACCGGCCTGGCCCTGACGATTTTCGGCGTCGGCCTCTCGACCTTTGTCGGCGCCGCGTGGGTCGGCAAACCGCTGGCGGGTTTCGAGCCTTGGGCGATTCCTTACCTGAGTGATATTCCGCTGATCGGGCGCATGCTGTTCGCCCAAGACGTGTTGGTGTATCTGTCGTTCGCGCTGTTTGGCGGGGTGGCCTGGGTGATTCTGAAAAGCCGGGTCGGCCTGATTATCCAGGCCGTCGGTGAAAACCCGGACGCCGCCAGCGCCATGGGCTTGCCGGTGCTAGGCGTGCGGACCCTGGCGGTGCTGTTTGGCGGCGCCATGGCCGGGTTGGCCGGCGCCTACCTGTCCCTGGCCTACACGCCGATGTGGGCGGAAAACATGAGCGCCGGCCGTGGCTGGATCGCCCTGGCGCTGGTGGTCTTCGCCAGTTGGCGCGTGTGGCGCTTGTTGCTCGGCGCCTGGCTGTTTGGCCTGGCGAGCATTCTGCATTTGGTCGCCCAGGGCTTGGGCCTGGCGATTCCATCAAGCTTGCTGGCGATGCTGCCGTATGTCGCCACCATCGTGGTGTTGGTGCTGTTGTCCCGGGATGCGGTGCGCACGCGACTGTATGCGCCGATGTCGCTGGGGCAACCGTGGCAGGCCGGGCACTAGGCGATGAGCGGGCTTCACAGCGCAGGCATTCGGCAGTAGCTTAACCGCCTCGCGGCAACGGCTCGGCCAGCGTTGCCCGCTGAACGTGTGTGCCTCATTTATTCAGGAAGCTCGAATGGCTACGGCAAAAACCGCACTGATTATCGGCGCCTCCCGCGGCCTTGGCCTGGGCTTGGTGAACACCCTGTTGGCCGACGGCTGGCAAGTCACGGCCACCGTGCGCAATCCGCAAGCGGCCGATGACTTGAAAGCCCTGGGCCAGGTGCGCGTCGAGAAGCTCGACATGGACGACCAGCAAGCCGTGATCGCCCTGAGCCAACGCCTCAAGGGCGAGGTGTTCGACCTGCTGTTCGTCAACGCCGGGGTCAAGGGTCCGGCGGACCAGAGCCCGGGCGGCGCGACCCTGGCGGAAGTCGGTCAGTTGTTCTTCACCAACGCGGTGGCGCCGATCAACCTGGCCCAGCGTTTCGTCGGACAGATTCGCCCGCAGAGCGGCGTGCTGGCGTTCATGAGTTCCGGGCTGGGCAGCGTGACCGTCGCCGACGCCCCGGAACTGGCGTTGTACAAGGCCAGCAAAGCGGCGCTCAATTCCATGACCAACAGCTTCGTCACGCAGTTGGGTGAGCAGAAACTGACCGTGCTGTCGCTGCATCCGGGCTGGGTGAAAACCGACATGGGCGGCGACGGTGCCGACCTGGATGTGGCCACCAGCACCCGTGGCCTGATCGATCAGGTGAATGCCTACACTGGCAAGGGTGGGCATCATTTTGTGAATTACCGGGGTGAGACCATTCCCTGGTAACAGCGCATTTCCCTGTGGCGAGCCCGCTCGCGGAAAGTGTGTCAGCTACAGCAATGTTGAGTTTGCCGGCCCCTTCGCGAGCGGGCTCGCTCCTACAGGGGGCTTGCTCGCCACGCCGTTTTGTTTAAAACTCCGCACCTCGCCCGCAACGGCGACCCTGGATCAGCAGACAGGGCAACACTGAGCTGGCAACCCTGAACCCTACTTTCAGAGGAGCCGGCCAACATGCCTGCGACCCGTACCTGGTTAAAAAATCCCCTCGCCATTTTCACGGCCAACGGTCTCGATGCCCGTGGCGGCCTGGTGGTGCAAGACGGTTTGATCGTCGAAGTGCTCGCCGCCGGCCAGCAACCGTCCACGCCCTGCGCTCAGGTCTTCGATGCCCGCGAGCACGTGATCCTGCCGGGACTGATCAACACCCATCACCACTTCTACCAAACCCTGACCCGCGCCTGGGCGCCGGTGGTCAACCAGCCGTTGTTCCCGTGGCTGAAAACCCTGTACCCGGTATGGGCGCGGCTGACCCCGGAAAAACTCGCGCTGGCGACCAAGGTTGCCCTGGCCGAGCTACTGCTTTCGGGGTGCACCACCGCTGCCGACCACCACTACCTGTTTCCCGATGGCCTGGAAAACGCCATCGACGTGCAGGTCGAAAGCGTCCGCGAACTGGGCATGCGCGCCATGCTCACCCGGGGTTCCATGAGCCTCGGTGAAAAGGACGGTGGCTTGCCGCCGCAGCAAACGGTGCAGGAAGGCCAGGTCATTCTCGACGACAGCCAACGCTTGATTCGCGAGTACCACGAACGGGGCGACGGCGCGCAAATCCAGATTGCCCTGGCGCCCTGCTCGCCGTTTTCGGTGACCCCGGAAATCATGTCCGCCAGCGCCGAACTGGCCAATCAACTCGATGTGCGGTTGCACACGCACCTGGCGGAAACCCTCGACGAAGAAGACTTCTGTCTGCAACGTTTTGGCCTGCGCACCGTGGATTACCTGGACAGCGTCGGCTGGCTCGGGCCCCGTACCTGGCTGGCCCATGGCATTCACTTCAACCCCGACGAAATCGCCCGACTCGGCGCCGCCGGCACCGGGATCTGCCATTGCCCAAGTTCGAACATGCGCTTGGCATCCGGCATCTGCCCGACCCTCGACCTGGTGGCGGCGGGCGCGCCAGTCGGCCTCGGCGTCGACGGTTCAGCCTCCAACGATGCATCGAACATGATCCTCGAAACCCGTCAGGCCCTGTACATCCAGCGCCTGCGTTATGGCGCCGCCGACATCACCCCGGAGTTGGTGCTGGGTTGGGCCACCCAAGGTTCGGCGAAACTGCTCGGCCGCACCGACATCGGCGAGTTGGCCGTGGGCAAACAGGCGGACCTGGCGTTGTTCAAGCTGGATGAACTGCGCTTCTCCGGCAGCCATGATCCGGTCTCAGCCCTGCTGCTGTGCGGCGCGGATCGCGCGGACCGGGTGATGGTCGGAGGCCAGTGGCGAGTGATCGATGGCCAGGTCGAAGGGCTCGACCTCAAAGGCTTGATCGCCGATCACAGCCAGGCGGCTCGGCAGTTGATAGCCGGCACCTGACACAACACCGATTAAAACTGTGGGAGCGAGCCTGCTCGCGAAGGCGCAGCGTCAGTCGACATCAATGTTGTCTGACACGCCGCTTTCGCGAGCAGGCTCGCTCCCACATTTGTGTGGAGTGAGGCTATAGGCCAAGTAAGGACAACATGATGAACGTCGCAAACAGCACAAAGTGCGTCATGCCTTCGATGGCGTTGGTCTCGCCGTCATTGAGATTGATCGCACTGACGATCAACGTCAGGAAGATCATCACGGTTTGCACCGGCGTCATCGCCATCTGGAACGGCTGGCCGGTGTAGAGCGCCATGGCTTCCATCACCGGCACAGTCAGAATCACCGTCGACAACGACGCGCCCAGGGCAATATTGACCACCGACTGCATGCGGTTGGCCAGGGCCGCGCGCAGGGCTGTGAGGATTTCCGGCGCGGCGGAAATCGCCGCCACCAGGATCGCCGTCACCACCGGCGGCGCGCCTGTACCTTCCAGGCCCAGGTCGAGGGTCTTGGACATGACCTCGGCCAATGCGCCAATCACCACCACACCAAACACCAATGTGCCAATGCTCAGCCCCAGGTTGATCGACTCAGGTTCCTCGCTCGGTTCTTTCTTGCGGCGCTTTTCCGGATAGCTGTAGCTGAAAAAATAACTGTGCGGCCCGACCTGCATCCGCAGAAACAAGGTGTAGAGCACGATCATCGCGCCGATGGTGAAGGCCGAATACAGCTTCCAGTTAGCCTCGGGAATGAACTCCGGGACCACCATCGACACGCCCATGGCGGTAAGGATCATCACGCTGTAACTGCGCGCCGAATCGTCGTTGTAGGACTGCTCACCGTGCTTGATCCCGCCCATCAACGCCGCCAGGCCGAGGATGCCGTTAATGTCGAGCATCACCGCCGAGTAAATCGTATCGCGCACCAACGTCGCCGAAGCTTCGTTGCTCATCATGATCGCCAGGATCACCACTTCCACCAGCACCGCCGCCAGGGTCAGGATCATCGTGCCGTAGGGATCACCGACTTTTTCCGCGAGCACTTCGGCGTGGTGGGCGACGCGCATCGAGGCCGCGACAATGAAGGCGATCAGCACCAGGCCGGCGGTGAGCGCGATGGGCTGGCCGCTGTGCAGCATCCAGTGTTCCAGCGGGTAGGCGGCGATCGCCGCCAATACGGCCAGCAACAGGAATTTTTCTTGCTTGAGGTAATCGAGCATCGCGGGCCTTTTGCGCAGGGAAACCAAATCATGGGGATGAGCTACTGACTGCGGGGTGGCGCTAACGTTTCGTAACACCTTAGCGCACCAGTGAATGGCAGCCGTGCCAGGCGATGCACTTTTATCGGCCTCAGGGGCCCATCGCGGGCAAGCCCGGTCCCACAGGGACGGTGTCGCTCTTGTGGGAGCGAGCCTGCTCGCGAAGGCCTCACCTCAATTTCGCCGGCGTTTGTTGTCTTGTTGGTCAGCAATTTGCATTGGCCTGGCTAACCCTAAAACAACATGGAGTTCGAGTTCATGCACAAACGCCCGTTGAAGAAGCTGCTTTGCGCCGTTGCCGCGGCCATCGGTCTGAGCGCCAGCCTGACCGCCAGTGCCGCCGACCCGCTGAAAGTCGGTTTCGTCTACATCGGCCCTATCGGTGACCACGGCTGGACCTATCAGCATGAACAAGGGCGCAAGGCCCTGGCCGAGAAACTCGGTTCGCAAATCACCACTAACTACGTGGAAAACGTGGCCGAGGGCGCCGATGCCGAGCGGGTGATCCGCAACATGGCCAAGGACAAATACGACCTGATCTTCACCACCTCTTTCGGTTACATGAACCCGACGCTGAAAGTCGCCAAGCAATTCCCCAAGGTGACCTTCGAACACGCCACCGGCTACAAGCAGGACAAGAACCTCGGCACCTACCTGGCGCGCACGTATGAAGGTCGCTACGTCGGCGGCTTCCTCGCGGCGAAGATGACCAAGACCAAGAAGATCGGCTATGTCGCCTCGTTCCCGATTCCAGAAGTGATCCGCGACATCAACGCCATTCAACTGGCCCTGAACAAGTACAACCCCGGCACCGAGATCAAAGTGGTGTGGGTCAATTCCTGGTTCGATCCGGGCAAGGAAGCCGACGCCGCCAACGCGCTGATCGACCAGGGCGTCGACGTGGTGTTCCAGCACACCGACAGCCCGGCGCCGATCCAGGCTGCGGAACGACGCGGCGTGTACGCGGTGGGCTACGCTTCGGACATGGCGCACTTCGGGCCGAAAGCAGTGCTGACCTCGATCGTCAACGACTGGGCGCCGCACTACATCCAGGCCACCCAGAGCGTGCTCGATCACAGCTGGAAATCCCAGGACTATTGGGGCGGTTTGAAGGAAGGCACCGTCGAATTGCCAATCAGCGATTTGGTGCCCGCGCCAGTGAAAGCCGAGGCAGAACAGATCATCGCCGACATCAAGAGCGGCGCGCTGCAACCCTTTACCGGCCCGATCAAGGACCAGGCAGGCGCGGTGAAGATTGCCGACGGCGCGAGCGCGACCACGGCGGAACTGGCGTCGATGAACTATTACGTCGAAGGCATGAAAGCGGAGATTCCGAAGTAATCCACACCTCACCCCACACACCATCTCCTGTGGGAGATTCTATGGTTGGGGGGAAGACCTCAACTGGTTTGAAACCGAGTTGGCTTAACCGCCAGCAGGCTGGCTCCCATAGGGGTCTGCAGTGTCCACAACCCTCCCCTGTGGGAGCTAGCCTGCTAGCGATGACGGAGTATCAGGCGACTTTTGTTGAATGACACACCGCTATCGCCAGCAGGCTGGCTCCCACATTGGAACTTCATCGCTTTCAAGGATTGTGTATGAACAGGCTTCCCATCATCGACATCGCTCCGCTCTACAGCGACGATCAAACGGCCTGGCAAGCCGTCGCCACGCAAATCGACCGTGCCTGCCGCGACTGGGGCTTTTTCTACATCACCGGCCATCCGATTGCCGGCGCGCAGATCAACGCCGTGCTCGACAGCGCCAAGACTTTCTTCGCCCAACCGACGGCGGAGAAGCTCAAGATCGACATCACCCAGACCCGCCACCATCGCGGCTATGGCGCCATCGCCACCGAGCAACTGGACCCGAGCAAGCCCAGCGACCTCAAAGAAACCTTCGACATGGGCCTGCACTTGCCTGCTGATCATCCCGAGGTACTGGCGGAAAAACCCTTGCGCGGGCCCAATCGCCATCCAGCGCTGCCCGGCTGGCCAACGCTGATGGAACAGCATTACCTCGACATGCAGGCCCTGGCGCAAACCCTGCTGCGGGCGATGACCCTGGCCCTGGGCATCGAGCGGGATTTTTTCGACACGCGCTTCCATGAACCGGTCAGCGTATTGCGCATGATCCATTACCCGCCGCGCCACACCGCCAGTTCCGATGAGCAACAAGGCGCGGGCGCGCACACTGATTACGGCTGTATCACCTTGCTTTATCAAGACGCTGCTGGCGGGCTGCAAGTGCGCAATGTCGACGGCGACTGGATCGACGCGCCGCCCATCGAGGGCACTTTCGTGGTCAACCTCGGCGACATGATGGCGCGCTGGAGCAACGACCGTTATCGCTCGACGCCGCATCGGGTGATCAGCCCGCTGGGTGTGGACCGCTACTCGATGCCCTTCTTCGCCGAACCGCATCCCGACACCGAGATCCAGTGCCTGCCCGGTTGCCAGGACGCCCAGCACCCGGCGAAGTATCCGACCACCACCTGCGCGCAATTCCTGCTCTCGCGTTTTGCCGACACCTACGCCTATCGCCGCGAGCAGGAAGCCGTTTGATGAACCGCTCGGTCAGGTTTTGCCAATTGTTTCGTCGTGCACCTGTAGAATGCCCGCCATCTGCACCTGATGAGAAAAGACTATGTACGACTGGCTGAACGCCCTGCCCAAGGCAGAACTGCACCTGCACCTGGAGGGCTCGCTCGAGCCTGAGTTGCTGTTCGCCCTGGCCGAGCGCAACAAGATCGCCCTGCCGTGGAGCGACGTCGAGACCCTGCGCAAGGCCTACGCCTTCAACAACCTGCAAGAGTTTCTCGACCTGTATTACCAGGGCGCCGACGTGTTGCGCACCTCCCAGGATTTCTACGACCTGACCTGGGCGTACCTGTTGCGCTGCAAGGCGCAGAACGTGATTCACACCGAACCGTTCTTCGACCCGCAAACCCACACCGACCGTGGCGTGCCGTTCGAAGTGGTGCTCAACGGCATCGCCGCCGCGCTGAAAGATGGCGAGCAGCAACTGGGCATCACCAGCGGCTTGATCCTCAGTTTCCTGCGTCACCTCAGCGAAGAACAAGCGCAGAAAACCCTCGACCAGGCGCTGCCGTTCCGCGAGGCGTTCGTGGCTGTGGGCCTGGACAGTTCCGAGATGGGCCATCCGCCGAGCAAGTTCCAGCGGGTGTTCGATCGCGCCCGTGACGAAGGCTTCCTGACCGTCGCCCATGCCGGTGAAGAAGGCCCGCCGGAGTACATCTGGGAAGCCCTCGACCTGCTGAAAATCCAGCGTATCGACCATGGTGTGCGCGCCATCGAAGACGAGCGCCTGATGCAACGGATCATCGACGAGCAAATCCCGCTGACCGTGTGCCCGTTGTCGAACACCAAGCTCTGCGTGTTCGATCACATGTCCCAGCACAATATCCTCGACATGCTCGAACGCGGGGTGAAAGTCACGGTCAATTCCGACGACCCGGCCTACTTCGGCGGCTACGTCACCGAGAACTTCCACGCGCTGTACACCGACTTGGGCATGACCCAGGACCAAGCCAAGCGCCTGGCGCAAAACAGCCTGGATGCGCGGTTGGTAAAACCCTGAGTCGCGGTGGGAGCGCAATCGCTCCCACGCTTCAGGCCATTTCCACTTCCAGTTCCTGGCGGCGGGCGAACTGATTGATTTCCCGCTGCCCCGCCGGGCTGACCTGTAGGGCTCGGGAATCCACTGGCACGCTCAACCAACCAGACTGCAAGAACAGTTGCAGCATGGCCGCCCCCAACGACCCGCCCAGATGCGGGCGACGTTCGCTCCAGTCCGGGCAGGCGCATACCACTTGCCCATTGCGATGGGCCAGGGCCTGGACAAACAGGCCACGGCTGGCCAACTGGTTGGCGCCCTTGTAGGTGACCACGACCCGCTGCTCGACCTGTTCGATCCAGCCGGCATCGAGCAAACGCTGATACAAATCGGCCGCGAGCGTGCCGCCCAAGTGGTCCTCACACAAACGTGCCATCAACAACGACGACGGCGTGCCCTGCACCTTGACCGTCGACAGGTTGCGCTTGAACACGTCCGGCAGCACTTGGGGAATGCTGGCCAAGGTCGCACTGGCCAAGGCCTCGACCGCCGTGCGGACTTCAGGGGCCGCGAGGCGGAAAAAGCGCTTGCGGCCACGGGCCTCCATCATCAGCAGGCCTCCGGTGGCCAGGCGTCCCAGATGCGCACTGGCCGATGACGGCGACAGCCCCGCCTGCAACGCCAACTCCTCGGTATGCCGAGCCGTGCCGTCCATCAAGGCCCAGATCATCGCACTGCGCTTGGGGTCAGCCAGCAAGGTGGCGATCTGGCTGATGCAAGGTGCTTGTTCCATGTATTCACTCCCTGTTGAATCGTTCGTCTACTGCCCAACCATCTTGACCAGTAATGTGTCGGCGGCCAAGGCGCGAAGACCCGGTGGCGGGCGCTAGTATAAGCGCGATAACCGCAGGTTCCTGCCCTTGGGAAACCTCCGCGGGAGCCACTTGCTGACAGAATTTTCCTTTTTTTCCTGCGATTAGTTCCCAGCGCCGATTATTCCGTGCCGACGAGCCGTCAAGTCGGCGCAACGCTGGGCGAGCATTTCGCGCAAAAGGTTCACCGGCTTACTCAATTGAGCGCGATGAGCGCACAACAAATTCAGCGGAGCACGCTCGCACATCAGTTCGGGCATCAACACTTTCAAGCGCCCCGCTAACACATCGGCCGCCACGTCCAGCCAGGATTTGTAGGCAATCCCGGCACCGGCCACCGCCCATAACCGCACCACGTCGGCGTCATCACTGAAGCGGTCACCACTGACGGTCAGCCCCACTTCGCGCTTGCCATCATGAAAGCTCCAGCGGTCATGAACCCGGCTGCCGAGCATGAACAGCAAGCAATTGTGCTGCGCCAGTTGCTCCAAGTGCCGCGGCTCGCCGTGGCGCGCAAGGTACTCGGGCGAGGCGCAGAGCACGCGGCGGTTGTCTGCGGCAATGGGCAGGGCGACCAGGCTGGAATCCTCCGGTTCGCCATAGCGCAGGGCGATGTCCACTGGCTGGCGAAACAGGTCGGCGATGCGGTCGCCCAACAACAACCGCACCGTGAGCCGTGGATGCTCGCGCTGAAACTCGTCGAGCCAGGGCAGCAGCAAGTTACGGCCGAAATCCGAAGGCGCCGACAGTTGCAGCACGCCGCTGACTTGATCCTGACCGCTGGCCAGCAAACGTCGGCCTTCGTCGAGGTTGCTCAGGGCCGCCCGGGCGTATTCCAAAAAGCCTTCGCCTTCGGCGGTCAGGCGCAGGCTGCGGGTCGAGCGGCTGAGCAAACGCGCGCCGAGTTGCTGTTCGATACGCTTGAGCGCAGCGCTGGCCACCGCCGCCGACAGGTCCATGACCCGCGCCGCCGCGGACAAACTACCCAGGTCGGCGGCGCGGACAAACAGTTGCAAGTCATCGAAACGCAGCATGACAGCCTCGATTATCAAAAAAACATTGAAAGAGACTGCTCTTTTAACGGCTTTTATCCTGTGCGGAAATAGCTAATCATCGGCGCCATGCCCTCCCAACGCTCCAGGAGCTGAACAATGTCCAAGCCTTTTACCGTAATCGCCACGCTGATTGCCAAACCCGGCCAGCAACACGTCCTCGAGCAGCACCTGCGCGCGCTGTTGCAACCGACCCGCGCCGAAGCCGGTTGCGCCCAGTACGACCTGCACCAGGACCTGGAAAACCCGCACGCGTTCTACATGCTTGAGCGCTGGAGCGGCGACGCCGCCCTGCAAGCCCACGACGCCAGCGCGCACATCCAGAATTTCCGTGCCCAGGCCGGCGAGGTGCTCGAACACTTCGAACTCAAGCGCCTGCAGTTCCTCGGCTGATCCCTTTTCTTTCATCACTTTCAGGAGTTCCCAATGAAAGCCATCGCCTATTACCACTCGCTGCCCATCACCGACGACAACGCCCTGCAAGACATCGAACTGCCCGCGCCGGTCGCCGGCCCCCGTGACCTGCTGGTGGAAGTCAAAGCCATCTCGGTCAACCCGGTGGACACCAAGGTCCGGCAGAACGTCCAGCCTGAAGCCGGTGCGGCCAAGGTGCTCGGTTGGGACGTGGCGGGCGTGGTGAAATCGGTCGGCAGCGAAGTGACCCTGTTCAAGGCCGGCGACAAAGTGTTCTACGCCGGCTCCATCGCCCGCGCCGGAGGCAACAGCGAGTTGCACGTAGTGGACGAACGCATCGTCGGCCATATGCCCAAGACCCTGGGTTTCGCTGAAGCTGCCGCGCTGCCATTGACCGCCATCACCGCGTGGGAATTGTTGTTCGAACGCCTGCAAGTGCGCGAAAGCCAGGCCGATGACGGCCAGAGCTTGCTGATCGTCGGCGCCGCCGGTGGCGTGGGTTCGATCCTGACTCAACTGGCCAAGCAACTGACCGGGCTGAAAGTCATCGGCACCGCGTCTCGTCCAGACACCCAGGCCTGGGTCCGCGAACTGGGTGCCGACCTGATCGTCGATCACAGCCAGCCGCTGAGCGAAGCCCTGAAACAGGCCGGGCAAGACAGCGTCACTCACGTGGCGAGCCTGACCCAGACCGACCTGCATTTGGATCAATTAGTGGAAGCACTGGCGCCGCAAGGCAAACTGGCGCTGATCGACGACCCGAAGGCGTTGGACGTGACCAAGCTCAAGCGCAAGAGCCTGTCGTTGCACTGGGAATTCATGTACACCCGCTCGCTGTTCGAAACCGCCGACATGCTGGAGCAGCACAAACTGCTCAACCGCGTCGCTGAGCTGATCGATGCCGGGACCTTGAAAACCACGGTCGGCGAACACTTCGGCCGCATCAACGCGGCCAACCTGCGTCGCGCCCACGCGTTGCTTGAAAGCGGCAAGTCCAAGGGCAAGATTGTGCTCGAAGGCTTCTAAACCGCACCTGTCCGGTGGGGCGCGCTGGCGCAAAGCCAGCCCCCCCAACCGTCAGTCAGAGAGTTGACCCTTGTCATCATTGCGATCGTATTCGGGTCTACAATCGAGGCCTCTGCGACGTAATCTTTTAAACGAAGGAGGTCAGCAATGAAGATCCTGATAAAAGAACTGGCAAAGTCCCAATGGCAAGTACGGCTCGATCAACACGCCGTGACCTTTCGCAGCGAAGCCGAAGCCCGTGAGTTCACCCGAACCCTGGAAGCCCGACTGCTCGCCCCGCATCAAATCCCCCAATCGCAGCAACGCGCCGCCGGCTGAACCGGCGTTCAGGCCCCGGCCAGTGCCAGCGCCCGAGCGTTCTGCAAGCGCCGAGTGAGCATCGCCACGCTCACCACCAGAATTCCGCACAAGCTGATGACCATCGCCATCGGCAATGCGCTGCCATCGTGCAACACCCCCACCAACGCCGCCGCGCCCGCAGCGATGCTGAATTGCAAACAACCGAGCAGCGCCGAGGCACTGCCGGCCCGTGCGCCCTGCCCGTTCATGGCGCAGGCCGAAGCATTGGGCAGGATGCAACCGAGGCTGGCGATGCACACGAACAGCGGAATCAACAGCGGCCACAGTTGTTCGGTGTGCAAAGCACTGACGCCGAGCAAGATCAGCCCAGCGGCCAAATACACCCACACCGCGCGCACCAGCAAGAAGGCCGGGCCGCGTTTGGACAGCAAACGGGCATTGATTTGCGCCGTCAGGATAAAGCCGGCAGCGTTGATGCCGAACAACCAGCCGAAGTGTTCCGCCGGCACGCCGTAGAGCTTGATGAAGATAAAAGGCGAGCCGGCAATGTAGGAAAACATCCCGGCAACCGCGATACCGCCGGTCAGGGCGTGGCCGAGGTAGACCCGATCCGCCAGCAAACGACCATAGCGGGGAAACGAACCCGCCAGCGGCTGACGCGGCACACCGGCCGGGAAGCTTTCCGGCAGTCCGAGGGCCACGGCCAGGCCGGCCAGAGCGCTGAAGCCCGTCAACACCAGGAAAATCGACTGCCAGCCCTGGAGATTGACCAGCAACCCGCCAAGCATCGGTGCCAGGATCGGCGCCAGGCCCATCACCAGCATCAACTGCGAATAGACCTTGGCCGAGCCCACCGCGTCGCACTTGTCACTGACCACCGCCCGGGAAATCACCATGCCCGCGCAGCCACCCAGGGCCTGGATAAAGCGCGCGCCGATCAGCCATTCCAGGTTCGGTGCAAAGGCACAGGCGGCGGAGGCCAGGGTGAACAGGGTCACGCCGATCAGCAGCGGAATGCGCCGACCGAAGCGGTCCGCCACCGGGCCGTAGGCCAGTTGCCCGATGGACAGGCCAAGAAAATAGGACGCGAGGGTCAGCTGGACGTGTTTTTCATCGGTGCCAAACGCTAGCGCCATGGAGGGGAAAGCGGGGAGATAGAAATCGATCGCCAAAGGACCGAAAGCGGTCAAGGCGCCGAGAATCAGCAGGGTACGGAAATTCATTGTGCATCCAGGTTAGGCAGGTCGGCAGGCCGACAGTCTAGCTACACCTGGCGCACTTGAACATTCCGATAGCTCGCTAACTATCACAACATTTCACAATTTTTCACTTCCGTGTGGAAACGAGCTGGAGATCAGGCCAGCTTCACGCCGTAGCCTTCTTCACTGATCGCTTCAATCACCTGATCGACGCTCAACGCACTCTCGACCCCGACCTCTTTAGCCGCCAGGTCGACCCGCACGCTGGCGGCGCAATCCTTGGCCTGGATCGCTTGAGTGATCGCCTTGACGCAATGCCCGCAGGACATGCCTTCTACGTTGAATACTTGCATGGGATGACTCCTTTGAGTGAGGTTGCGGCCAGTCTCAAGCTTGCCATCATGGCAAGGTCAAGTTCTTTGATTTGCTGCCGGGCTGGCATTCGTCGTCGCGCTCGGCCAAGCTGCGTCATCTACGACTTGTTTATAGGAGCATGCGCATGCGCTGGTCTGTCCTCAGCCTGTTCGGCCTTCTCGGTGTGCTGGCCGCCGCCCCTTCGGTGAACGCCGCCGGCGAAGATTACGGGGTGCTGATCATTTCTCGCGAACGCCTGGAGGTCGCGACCTCCTGCGAAATCGGCGTGTACATCCACGATCAGTTGTCGGCGCGCCTGCTGCAAGAGCAGAGCACCTCGTTCAACCTGCCGCCGGGCAACGTATCCTTGCGCTTGAAACTGCTGCCGGGGCAAGTGCCTGGCTGCAATGCCGGCATGTTGGCGCCGGGTTCGCAGGAGATCCGCCTGAAGGCCGGCGACGTGCTGAAATACCGCATCGCCATGACACAGCAGGGCATGTACTTGAAGCAGGCGGCGCTGGATTACTGATTTGCGCCCAGTGAAATAATGGATGCTTGACCTTGCCAGCATGGCAAGGTTGATCCTGTAGGTCATCTCTACAGGGAGCGCGACCATGTCCGAATCCACCACTTTTGATTTGCCGATTGCCGGCATGACCTGCGCCAGCTGCGCCGGGCGTGTCGAGCGTGCCTTGAGCAAAGTCGTCGGCGCCAGCGCCGTCAGCGTCAACCTCGCCACCGAGCAGGCCCGGGTGCAGGCGCCCAGCGACAGCTTGCCAGCGCTGATGGCGGCCGTGCAGCAGGCCGGCTACAGCGTGCCGGCCCACAGCCTGGAACTGAGCATCGACGGCATGACCTGCGCGTCCTGCGTCGGTCGCGTCGAACGGGCCTTGAACAAAGTCCCCGGGGTCAACAGCGTCAGCGTCAACCTGGCCAACGAGCGGGCACACGTCGAGTTGCTGGGCCAGATCGATGCGCAAACCTTGATCGACGCCGTGACCAAGGCCGGCTACCACGCCGCGCTCTGGCAGTCCGATCAACCGCACACCGACACTCCCACCCAACACCTGCAACGGGAACGTTGGGCGCTGTTTCTGGCCATCGCCCTCGCCTTGCCGCTGGTGTTGCCGATGATCGTCGAACCGTTTGGCGTGCACTGGATGCTGCCGGCCTGGATGCAGTTTGCCTTGGCCACCCCGGTGCAATTTCTGCTCGGCGCACGCTTTTACGTCGCCGCCTTCAAAGCGGTGCGCGCCGGTGCGGGCAACATGGATTTGCTGGTGGCCTTGGGCACCAGCGCCGGATATGGCCTGAGCTTGTACAGCTGGGCCACCGCCAGCGCCGGGCAGATGCCGCATCTGTATTTCGAAGCCTCGGCCGTGGTCATCGCCCTGGTGCTGCTGGGCAAATACCTGGAAAGCCGCGCCAAGCGCCAGACCGCCAGTGCCATCCGGGCCCTCGAAGCGTTGCGGCCGGAGCGGGCGATCCAGGTGATCGATGGTCAGGAACTGGACGTCGCCATCAGCGCCTTGCGCCTGAACGACCTGGTGCTGGTCAAGCCCGGCGAACGCTTCCCGGTGGACGGTGAAGTGGTCGAAGGCCAAAGCCATGCCGACGAAGCCTTGATCAGCGGGGAAAGCCTGCCGGTGCCGAAACAGCCGGGGGATAAGGTCACGGGCGGCGCGATCAACGGTGAAGGTCGCTTGCTGGTGCGGACCCAGGCCCTGGGTGCGGAAACCGTGCTGGCGCGGATCATCCGCCTGGTGGAAGACGCGCAAGCGGCGAAGGCGCCGATCCAGAAACTGGTGGATAAAGTCAGCCAGGTGTTCGTGCCGACCGTGTTGCTGCTGGCCCTGGCCACGCTGATCGGCTGGTGGCTGTACGGCGCGCCGCTGGAAACCGCGCTGATCAACGCCGTCGCCGTGCTGGTGATCGCCTGCCCCTGCGCCCTCGGCCTGGCCACGCCGACCGCGATCATGGCCGGCACCGGTGTCGCCGCCCGCTACGGGATTCTGATCAAAGACGCCGAAGCCCTGGAGCGCGCCCATGAAGTCAGCGCCGTGGTGTTCGACAAGACCGGCACCCTGACCTCCGGCACGCCGCGCATCGCCCATTTGAAAGGCATCGACCACAACGACGACACCTTGCTGCAATTGGCCGGCGCCCTACAGCGGGGCAGCGAACACCCATTGGCCAAAGCGGTGCTCGACGCCTGTGCCGAACGGGGCTTGACCGTGGCGGACGTGACCGACAGCCAATCCCTGACCGGACGGGGCATCGCCGGCAACCATGAGGGGCGGCGCCTGGCCCTGGGCAATCGGCGCCTGCTGGAAGAAAGCGGCTTGAGCACCGGCGCCCTGGCGGTCTCGGCCATGGCGTGGGAAATCGAAGGCCGGACCTTGTCCTGGCTGATCGAGCAAAGCCCCGAACCCAAAGTGCTGGGCCTGTTCGCCTTCGGCGATACGCTGAAGACCGGCGCCCGGCAAGCGGTGCAGCAACTCGCCGCGCGGCACATCAGCAGCCATTTGCTCACCGGCGATAACCGGGGCAGCGCCAAAGTCGTGGCCGACGCCTTGGGCATCAAGGACGTGCACGCTGAAGTGCTGCCGGCGGACAAAGCCGCTGCGGTGGCCGAACTGAAGAAAACCGGGGTGGTGGCGATGGTCGGCGACGGCATCAACGACGCCCCGGCCCTGGCCGCCGCGGACATCGGCATCGCCATGGGCGGCGGCACCGACGTGGCCATGCACGCGGCGGGCATCACCTTGATGCGCGGCGATCCACGGTTGGTGCCGGCGGCCCTGGAGATTAGCCGCAAGACCTACGCGAAGATCCGCCAGAATCTGTTCTGGGCCTTCGTCTACAACCTGATCGGCATTCCGCTCGCCGCGTTCGGCTTTCTCAACCCGGTGCTGGCCGGCGCCGCCATGGCACTGTCGAGCGTCAGTGTGGTGAGCAATGCGTTACTGTTGAAAACCTGGAAACCCCGCGACCTGGAGGACAACTGATGAACATCGGTCAAGCGGCCCGCCACAGTGGCCTCAGCGCCAAGATGATCCGCTACTACGAGTCGATCGGCCTGCTCAAGGCCGCCCATCGCACCGACAGCGGCTATCGGGTCTACAGCGACATCGACCTGCACAGCCTGGCGTTTATCAAGCGCTCCCGGGATTTAGGGTTTTCCCTGGAAGAGGTCGGCAAACTGCTGACCCTGTGGCAAGACCGCCAACGCGCCAGCGCCGACGTCAAGGCCCTGGCCCGCCAGCATATCGATGAGCTGAACCAGAAAATCGTCGAGCTGGGGCAATTGCGCGACACCTTGCAGGACCTGGTGGAGCACTGCCAGGGCGATCATCGGCCGGATTGTCCGATCCTCAAGAGTTTGGCGTCCGGGTGTTGCGATACGTCGGTGCGTGCCTGAGAGACAGGTGTCCAATGGACTGACGCCATCGCGGGCAAGCCCGCTCCCACAGATTTTGCGCCTGGCCCGGATGATGTGGGCGACGCTGGATCCTGTGGGAGCGGGCTTGCCCGCGAAGACGGCCTGTCAGGCGACATCAATCTTGAATCAGCACCCACAAAAAACCGGCCGAAGCCGGTTTTTTTTATTACCCGATCACTGCATCCACGGCGGAGGCGGTTCTTCGGTTTTGCTCGGTGGCGCGTCGTCAGCCGAACGGATCGCCTGCTTGCGCTCTTCATCGAGGCGCGCGGCTTCGATCTCGCGCATGATGCCGCCGACGTCCGCCAGCTCTTCCGGCTCGTCGAACTCACCGGTCAAGACGCTGGCCGGGTGCAGGGTGCCGGCCTCGTACAGCGCCCACATTTCCTTGGCGTACTTGGTGCGCTTGAGCTCCGGGGCAAAGCGCCCGAAGTACGAGGCCATGTTGCCCACGTCCCGCTCCAGCATGCTGAACGCGTGGTTGTTGCCCGCCGCATCCACCGCCTGGGGCAAGTCGATGATCACCGGGCCGGTTGGCGTGAGCAGCACGTTGAACTCCGACAGGTCGCCGTGCACCAGACCGGTACACAACATCAGCACGATCTGCGAAATCAGGAACGCGTGATACTCCCGCGCCTGGTCCGGCTCCAGCACCACATCGTTCAGACGTGGCGCGGCATCGCCGTATTCGTCGGCCACCAATTCCATCAGCAACACGCCTTCGAGGAAGTCGTAGGGCTGCGGCACCCGAACCCCGGCGCCGGCCAGACGAAACAAAGCCGCCACTTCAGCGTTCTGCCAGGCGTCCTCGGTTTCTTTCTTGCCGAACTTGGAGCCCTTGGCCATCGCCCGAGCCTGACGGCTGTTGCGTACCTTGCGGCCTTCTTGATACTCGGCCGCCTGCCGGAAACTGCGTTTATTCGCCTCCTTGTAGACTTTCGCGCAACGTAACTCGTTGCCGCAGCGCACCACATAAACAGCTGCTTCTTTACCACTCATGAGTGGGCGCAGCACCTCGTCGACCAGACCGTCCTCGATCAGGGGTTCAATGCGTTTTGGAGTCTTCATCAGCTTTTATTGTGGGTCCTTTATTACCAAACACGCGAAAGTCATTCGTTATACGGCAATCCTTTCCCGGGCGGGAGGGGTTGCCGACCTATGAACGCTGCAGATGCACACAATGTGCCGAAAAACCTGACAAATTCCGCCGATGTCCATCGACCGCCAAGGATCATAGCCGAGCACGCAGCACTTGTTGGAGAAGGGATGCTCCGGTAATGGCGACATGATCTGACGTACCAGACGGCTCCTTTCGTAGGATTTTTTCTGACAACCCTCAATTTCCCGCTCGGGCAGCCGAAGTCATCAGTAACAAAGTGAATTGTCCGACACTCGTTTCGATAGAAAACGACGGCGTCCCAGGATCGGGATCAACAACACCGTTTATGGCTGCCAATAATTCCGCGAGTCCTCTGCACTACGTGGGTTACAAGAAAATATGGAGCGCGGATGAACATCAAACAGAAGTTGACGTGGGCGTTTGCAATCATCGCCTGCTTGCCCGTGGTACTGGTCGCCACCCTGGTGGTGCTGAACCTGCGCAGCGATGCCAAGGACGACTTCGTCGACGGCAGCGGCCGCGAGATTCGTCAGGTCAGCAACGCCATGCAGCTGTTTTTCGACGGCATCAGCCAGAACGTCGAGTACCTGGCCAACCAGCCATTGGTCAAGACGGCCGACGCCAGCGTGAAGAGCCGTGTCAGCGCTGACGCCGCGCAGATCCCCGATACCGAGATCGACACCAAACTGTTTGATTTGTTTGCGGCCCTGGCCGCCAGCCATCCGGCTTACTCGTACGTGTCTTACGGCTTGGCCAGCGGTGGTTATGCGTTCTGGCCGGGCGACGCCAAAATGTCCAACTACGATCCGCGCATTCGTCCCTGGTACAAAACGGCGATGGCCAACCCGGGCAAGACCGTGCGGACCGAAGCCTACTACTGGGCCGGCGATGACGCGGTGCTGGTCAGTACCGTGCGCGCCGTGGCCAACCAGCTGGGGGCCCAGGGCGGCGTGGTCAACATCGACGTCTCGCTCAAGCAGCTCACCGAGATCGTCAAGCAGATCAAACTGGGCGAATCGGGTTACCTGATGCTGCTGGAAAACACCGGTACCGTGCTGGTGGACCCGAAGCAGCCGGAGCATAACTTCAAAGCCCTGGGCAGCCTCGGTGACGGTTACGCACAACTGGCCAAGGCAGGCAAAGGCCTGGTGGAAGTCGAACTCAACGGCGAGCGCTACATGGCCAACGTCTGGCCGTCGGAACAATTGGGCTGGACCTTCATCGGCCTGATCAAGCAAAGCGAAGTGATGAGCTCGGCCACCCAACTGACCTGGTTGATCGCCATCATCGCCGCCGTGCTGGCCGTGTTCTTCGCCATCGTCGGCGCCAGTTTCGCCAGCCTCATCGTACGTCCGATCCGCGGCGTGGCCAGCGGCCTGGAAGGCATCGCCCAGGGTGAAGGCGACCTGACCCAGAGCCTGCAAATCCGGGGTCGCGATGAAACCGCGCAACTGGCCAACTGGTTCAACCAGTTCCTGGCGGCGATTCGCAACCTGATTCAGAGCATCGGCGGCGCCGCGAGCAAAATCCTCGACACCTCCAAGAGCTCGACCCAGGTCTCCCACGACATGGCCGAGGCGGCCGGTCGTCAACGTGAAGCCGTGGACATGGTGTCCACCGCGTTCCACGAAATGGTCGCCACCGCCAACGAAGTCGCGCGCTCCTGCAGCCAGGCCGCCGAGTCGGCCGACAGCGGCCAGCGCCAGGCCCGTGAAGGCCAGCAGCAGATCGATGCCGCGGTGAACAGCGTTGATCGCCTGAGCCAGGAAATCGAACAGTCGGCGCAGTCGATGCAACAATTGGAGCGCGACAGCAATGACATCCAGTCGATTCTCGGAACGATCCGTTCGATCGCCGAACAGACCAACCTGCTGGCGCTGAACGCCGCCATCGAAGCCGCCCGGGCGGGCGAGCAAGGTCGCGGTTTCGCGGTGGTGGCCGATGAAGTGCGGGCGCTGGCCAAACGCACGGCCGACTCCACGGCGGAAATCGACGGCCTGCTCGGCAACCTCGCCAAACGCACCAGCGAGGTGACCCAGCAGATGCACGCGAGCCTGGAAGTGTCGCAGCAGTCGGTGACCCGCATCGGCGAGGCGCGCAGCAGCTTCGGGCAGATTCGCGAATCGGTGGACGTGATCCGCGACATGAACACCCAGATCGCCACGGCAGCGGAAGAGCAACACCAGGTGGCCGAGGACATCAACCGGCACATCAGCCAGATTCACGGCGATGCGCAGTTGGTGGCGGAACTGGCGAACTCGGCGCGGCTGGATTCCCAGAGTTTGGCAGGGTTGTCGAGTGAACTGGACGGGTTGGTTCGACGCTTCAAGACCTGACATCCTCCCTGTGGGAGCGGGCTTGCCCGCGATTGCGGTGTGCCAGTCGATACGTGTGACAACTGACACTCTGCCTTCGCGGGCAAGCCCGCTCCCACAGGAGACAGCGCCGATCCTACTGGCGGAACAACTCCCCCGGCGTAAACCCGAACAACCCCTTGAACGCCGCTATGAACGCTGACGTCGAGTCATAGCCACAGGCCAACGCGGTATCGGTCACGCTGCCACCCTCCTCCAGCAGGCTCAACGACGACAGCAATCGCATGCGCTGGCGCCAGCCCCGGAAACTCAAGCCGGTTTCACGCTGGAACAGGCGCATCAGCGTCTTCTGCGACGTCCCCAGGCGCTGCGCCCACTCCTGCAAGGTCACGTCGTGCTCCGGGGTTTCGATCAACTCGTTGCACAGCGCCAACAACCGCTCATGACGGGGCAACGGCAGCGAGAAGCCGACTTCCGGCAGGCTCGCCAGTTGATCCAGCAACACGCTGACCAGCCGCGCCTGCGGGCTGTCGCCTTGTGGATACTCCACCGACATTTGGCAAAAACTCTTGATCAGCTCCCGCGCCAGCGGCGTCACCTCCAGCACCCGACACCGGTCCTCGGCCCAGCGGCAGTCTTCGCGGCGCACATACAGGCTGCGCATCTCGGCGCGCATCGAGGTCACCACCTGATGTTCGACCCCCGCCGGAATCCAGATCCCCCACTGCGGCGGCGCAAAGTAACTGCCCTCGGCGGTGTGCACGCCGAGAACGCCGCTGATCGCGTAGGAAAACTGCACCCAGTCGTGGCGATGGGCGGGGGTCCAAGAGCCAGCGTTGAGGCTTTCTACCCGGGCATAGAGCGGGCGTGGCAAGGCGCCAAGCACTGGAATGGCGCGCTCCAGGGAAAGCTGTCCGTTAGTCGCCATTCGGGGGCCTTGTGTTGCCAGGTGGATGATGCGTGGGACGGTAGGGCAAGTGCCCTTTCCAATCAACACCAACGATCACTGTGGGAGCGGGCTTGCTCGCGAAGGCGCCGGATCAGCTAAACAGATTTCGCTGAACCACCGCATTCGCGAGCAAGCCCGCTCCCACAGGGTCAGGGGTCGGCCGAAAGCATTGGTCAGCGTTCGAGGATGGCTGTCACTCCCTGCCCACCCGCCGCACAAATCGAAATCAATCCTCGCCCCTTCCCGGCCACATCGAGCAACTTCGCCAGGTTCGCGACAATGCGCCCGCCGGTGGCCGCGAACGGATGCCCCGCCGCCAGCGAGCTGCCCTTGACGTTGAGCCGGCTGCGGTCGAGGGTGCCCAGCGGTGCGTCGAGGCCCAGGCGGGTTTGGCAGTACTGCGGGTCTTCCCAGGCTTTCAAGGTGCAGAGCACCTGCGCGGCGAAGGCTTCGTGGATTTCGTAATAGTCGAAGTCCTGCAGGGTCAGGCCGTTGCGCGCCAACAAGCGGGGCACCGCGTAGACCGGCGCCATCAGCAGGCCTTCGGCCCCCTTGACGAAATCCACGGCGGCGGCCTCACCGTCACGCAAATAGGCCAGGACCGGCAAACCACGTTCCTTGGCCCACGCCTCACTGCCCAGCAGCACCAGCGATGCGCCGTCGGTGAGTGGCGTCGAGTTGCCGGCGGTCAGCGTGCCCTTGGCGCTTTTCTCGAAGGCGGGTTTGAGCGAGGCCAGTTTTTCCAGGGTCAGGTCCGGGCGCAGGTTGTTGTCGCGGGTCAGGCCGAGAAACGGTGTCATCAGGTCGTTGTGCCAGCCCTCGGCATACGCCGCCGCCATCTTCTGATGACTCTCCAGCGCCAGTTGATCCTGCTCGGCGCGCGCAATGTTCCAGGTCTGCGCCATCAACTCGCAGTGATCGCCCATGGACAGCCCGGTGCGCGGCTCGCCGTTACGCGGAAACTCCGGGATCAGGTGACCGGGGCGCAGTTGCAGGAAGGTCTTCAGTTTGTCGCCCGTGGTCTTGGCCCGATTGGCTTGCAGCAGGATCCTGCGCAATCCTTCGTTGATGCCGATGGGCGCGTCGGACGTGGTGTCGACCCCGCCGGCAATGCCGCACTCGATCTGACCCAGGGCGATCTTGTTGGCCACCAGCAAGGCCGCTTCCAGGCCGGTGCCACACGCCTGCTGAATGTCATAGGCCGGGGTGGTCGGTGACAGTCGCGAGCCGAGCACGCATTCGCGGGTCAGGTTGAAGTCCCGGGAATGCTTGAGCACCGCACCGGCGGCCACTTCGCCCATGCGCAGGCCATGCAGGTTGAAACGCTCGATCAGGCCTTCGAGCGCTGCGGTGAGCATGGCCTGGTTACTCGCGGTGGCGTAAGGCCCATTGGAGCGGGCGAATGGAATGCGATTACCGCCAATGATCGCGACGCGGCGCAACTGAGTCATGAAAAGCTCCTTCTGAATCGAAAAATGTGCGTTCCCCCCTGGGAGCGAGCCTGCCCGCGATGGCGGCTGATCAGGCGACATGCATGTTGGCTGACAGGGCCCCATCGCGAGCAGGCTCGCTCCCACAGGGCGGTTTCGTCCGCCTGAAAGCACAAGCGTAGGCTTTATCTCGGGAATCGAACGACCGATTGCCATTCGTGGTCCACACTTTGAACCCCAGCTACCGGAGCGCGTTCCATGTCTGACCGCTATATCGACTTCGCCAATTCGTCCATCGGCCATCGACTGGTCGGGGCCCTGGGTCTGCCGTCACCCGTGCGGCTGGAGCGCTGGCAAGCCGGCCGGTTGCGGCCGGTCGAGGGGGCGCTGCTGATCGGCGGCGGGCCGCTGGCGGAGAAAGTCAGCGCTTTCGCCAACCGCCTGACCGATGCGATCTACAGCTACGGCACGGAGCCTTCGATGGCCACCCCGTGGATTCCCGGCCACGGCCCCAAACT
>Ga0247742_10000487_pt1 | contig 32181 bp, 32 predicted proteins | sample UWRJL208509C2_FD_180944 | JGI IMG/M metagenome (GOLD analysis project Ga0247742, IMG submission 180944) | Plant litter microbial communities from Arlington Agricultural Research Station in Wisconsin, United States - UWRJ-L208-509C-2 | ecosystem: Environmental > Terrestrial > Plant litter >...
GAACCATGCTTGCAGCACGTTGCTTGAACTCGCGGGTATAGGTCTTTCGCTCTTGCATGGAACCTCCTGATTGGGCGAATCATATCGCCCTTAAGAGGTGTCCGGGATCATTAGGCCAGTTCAGGCTCGCTCCCACAGGGGAATTGCGGTGGGTCAGATGTTGGCGCGCAAGACGCTATCCGGTAGTGCGTCGCCGCGCTCGACACTGGCTTTCACCACATCGATCAAAGCGGCCAATTCATACCCCTGGGCCTTGAGCCACGCCGGATCGTAATAGGTGTCGGCATACCGTTCGCCGCCATCGCACAAAATCGCCACCATCGACCCCGACTCCCCCGCCGCTTTCATCTGCTGCGCCGCGATCAACGCGCCGATCAGATTGGTCCCGCTCGACCCGCCGACGCGCCGCCCCAAGCGTTCGGCCAGGTAGTGCATGGCCGCCAGCGACAGGGCATCCGGCACCTTGACCATGGCATCGATGACCTTCGGCAGGAACGAGGCCTCGACCCGTGGCCGGCCGATGCCCTCGATGCGCGAACCATGGTCCAGGCGCAGCGTCGCATCGCCGGTCTGGTAGTAGTCGAAAAACACCGAGCGCTCGGCATCGGCGCACAGCACGCGGGTGCGATGCTGGCGATAACGCACGTATCGGCCGAGGGTCGCAGTGGTGCCGCCGGTGCCGGGGCTGGAAATCAGCCAGCTCGGTTCCGGGTGCTGTTCGAAGCGCATCTGCTGGAAGATCGACTCAGCGATGTTGTTATTCGCCCGCCAGTCAGTGGCACGCTCGGCGTAGGTGAATTGATCGATGAAATGACCGTCGTGCTCCCGCGCCAAGCGCTCGGATTCGGCGTAGATCTGTGTCGGATCGTCGACCAGATGACTCTGCCCGCCGTAGAAGGCAATCTGCGCGATTTTCTCTTTGGACGTGGTCGCCGGCATCACCGCAATGAACGGCAGCCCCAGCATCCGCGCGAAGTAGGCTTCGGAAATCGCCGTCGAACCGCTGGAGGCTTCGATCACTGGCGCGCCCGGCTTGAGCCAGCCGTTGCACAGCGCGTACAGGAACAACGAACGGGCCAGCCGATGCTTGAGGCTGCCCGTGGGGTGGCTGGATTCGTCCTTGAAATACAACTCGATGCCCGGGAAACCCGGCAGCGGCAAGGGGATCAGGTGGGTGTCGGCGCTGCGCTGGAAATCCGCTTCGATCAGGCGGATGGCTTCGCGGGCCCACTGTCGGTTGTCGCTCATGGTGAGGGTCTCGTTGAATCAGGCGAAAGTCGCGTTTCAACCTGAAGCTTAGGAAAAAACCTACATCACGCACAGGCACAGCTGAGGTTCAATACGTCCGGCAACTGCTAGGCTCTGCTACTGATTGATGGGGCAGCGCCAAAACCTTATATAACAAAAAAGAATATAACTTTTGTTTTAACAACTAACGGTACGGGTTAGGGTGTGCCACCTTTTGACTCGAACTCTGGAGAGCGACCTTGCCGCTACGTAGCACGTTGACGCGTTTCTTCCAGCTGGAAGCTGCCAGCGGTCTGTTATTGATCGCCGCGGCCGTTCTGGCGCTGATCATCAACAATTCGCCGCTGTCGTGGCTGTACAACAGCTTTCTCGACGCGCCAGTGGTGGCGCAAATCGGCGCATTGCAGATCGCCAAGCCGGCGCTGCTGTGGATCAACGATGGCCTGATGGCGCTGTTTTTCCTGCTGATTGGCCTGGAAGTGAAACGTGAAGTGCTCGACGGCCAATTGTCGAAACCGTCGCAGGTCGTCCTGCCCGGCGCCGCCGCCATCGGCGGCATGGTGGTGCCGGCGCTGGTCTACTGGTTCCTCAACCGCGAGAACCCGGCAGCACTGGCGGGCTGGGCAATTCCGATGGCCACCGACATTGCCTTCGCCCTCGGCGTTCTCGCCCTGCTGGGCAAGCGAGTACCGGTGTCGCTGAAACTGTTCCTGATGACCCTGGCGATCATCGATGACCTGGGCGCAATCATCGTCATCGCGATTTTCTACTCGGGTGCCCTGTCGACCCTGTCCCTGGCGTTGGCGGCGGCGTGCATCGTCGCGTTGATCGCGATGAACCGGCTCGGCGTGGTCAAGCTCGGGCCTTACATGATCATCGGCCTGATCCTCTGGGTCTGCGTGCTCAAGAGCGGCGTCCACGCCACCCTGGCGGGGGTGACCCTGGCGTTCTGCATTCCGTTGCGCACGAAAAACGCCGAACCTTCGCCACTGCTGACCCTGGAACATGCCCTGCACCCTTGGGTGGCCTACGGCGTGCTGCCGCTGTTTGCCTTCGCCAACGCGGGCCTGTCCCTGAGCGGCGTGACCCTGGAGAGCTTCACCCACCACGTGCCGATGGGCATCGCCGTGGGCCTGTTGCTCGGCAAGACCGTTGGCGTGTTCGGCCTGACCTGGCTGGCGGTCAAGACCGGCCTCGCCGCCCTGCCCCAGCACGCCAATTGGGGCCAGGTGCTGGGGGTGTCGATCCTCTGTGGTATCGGCTTCACCATGAGCCTGTTCGTCGGTTCCTTGGCCTTTGTGCCCGGCGCCAGCGAATACGCCGGCATGGACCGCATGGGTATTCTCACCGGTTCGATCCTGGCGGCCTTGATCGGCTATGCAGTGACCGCAATGGCCAGTCGCAACAATGCGCTGGCCTCGGCCCCGCTCAAGTCGACCTCGTAAACACAGCGTTAAGTGAGGCGGTGATCCCGAGGTAAAGGCTCACCCGCCCACTCCGAAGCACCGATCAACTTGCCACCACTGACCGCGGCATTCCACCAGATGACCCGCAGCAACGGCGCCTGTTGGGAAATGAGAATGGCTTGCACAGGATCGCTTTCCACAAAGTGAGTGCAGGCCATCTCCAGGGTGGCCCGGGCCTTGTGCAGCGCGACCTGCTCGGGGCTGTCGTCGTAACGCTGGGTGTCGCGCATGATCAGTTGAATCGCGCCATATCCGTGCCGGGTCAACCACGCCTGTGTCCGCGCGCGATCCATTTCCGGCCGCCCAGTGACAATCGCCTTGACCCGCCGCAAGGTCGGCACATCCTTGAAGGGTTCAATCCCGTCGCGTTCCAGCAGCGCAGCGTGCAGGTCGGCGGCATAACGCTCCGGGGCAAGGTCGGGCAACAAGATGCCGTCGAGGTCGATGGCGTAAACGTCAAACTCATGGTCGTCGGCCATCTGCCCGTGCCGCCCGCCAGCGGTTTCCTGCCATTGACTGCGGTACTCGGCGGTATACGCCTGGCGTTCCCACGGAAATAGCAGGCAGTAGCCACGCCCATCGATGCCATAGTCCGGACGCAGGGCACTGATGTCGTCGAATCCGGCGGTCATGGTTTTGATCTGGAGCTGCTGGCGCTGAAGAAACCCCAGGCAATCCGACAAGGTATGCCCCGAGCCGGCAATGTCCTCGCAAAGCAGCACTTTGCTGCCGGGCGGCGGCACCGGGATCGAGGAGTCCCACGTCACTTGGCGATCTTCACGCCGATAACGCAGAAAAGCCGCAGGAACGCCCGTCGCGTGGGACACCATCAGCGCCAGCGGAGCACCGCCGCGCAAGATACCGATGATGCAGACGAACGCCTCGTCCATCAACACGCGCTGCAGGGAGGCGACCCAGCGATCCAGGTGCTCGTAGGAAACAGGCAATAACGGCTTACTCAACAGCTGTTCTCCAAAGACAATGCGGGCCTGTCCAGCGATGAAATCGCTGCCAGACCCGCCGGAGAATAATCGCTTTGGTAGCGTGAATTGTGTCCGAAACCCTCAGTTTCAGAGGTTCGCAGAAACAAATAAATCAATGGAATAAAGCCGGTTTTGAAGCGTTTTCCTTGGCGCTCAAAACCTGTCCGATACGCGATACAGAATCCTCCTAGCCAATTGACGGATTCGTCCTACAGCCAAGTCCTGACCTCGTTCGTTAACGTCCCGCAGCCCTCACCGGGCCGCCGATGAACGCACGCACAAGGACAGTCAGTGGCTGGCAATCAGGACACCCCACAGGTTCGCAACCCACCGTCCGGCGACGGGCACCTCGTCAGCTACCGACCCATGACCGCCCGGGAGCGGGCGGAGCGCCAAGCCCGGCAAGACGCCTACGACGCGATGCTCGCACGGCAGGCAGCCTTCGAGCAGCGCCGCGCGATCACCGTGGACACGCCACCGCCGATCAGGGCGGGTTGCGTGTTCGCCAAGTCCTGCAAGCTGCCGGACGCAATCATCGACTACAACAACCCGTCAGGCATGGTGCCCACCGACAGCCTCAAGGATTACGGGGAAATTGCCTGGCTGGGCGCCCGCGAAGCGGATGACGCCGGCCTGCTCTATCTCGCCCGCCTCAATGCCGGGGCCCTGCCGCTGGCGGGCGGGCTGGCGCTAAGGCTGCCGAGCCTGGTGGCAGTCGCCGAACCTGCCGTTGCAGCCATTGGCGCCGCCGGAGCCGCGCTGCTCACCGGCGTGGTCGCGCTGTTCTGGTCCCCGTCCCTCGGCGACAGCGCCCTCTACAGCGAAGAACAACTGCGCAGCCTCAAACAGGCCCGCACCCGCATGCGCCTGCACATCGAGCAACAAGCCGACGGCAATCTCAAGGGCTACGCCTTCTACACCGGCACCCAACGCGCCTGGGAAATGGTCGACGTCGTGAAGTTCAGCCCACGGGGCAGCCAGCACGTCGCCGACCTCGGCGAGGGCATCGAACTGATCTGGACCCCCGCCGTGGACGGTTCCGACATCCTCGGCATCCCCGCCCTGCAAGCCGCCCCGCAAACACCGCACATCTGGGTGTACCCGCCGACCAAAGCGGCGGACAGCATCATCGTGAATCCGGTGTACCCGCCGCAGTACAAGGATTTCATTCTGGTGTTTCCGGCGGATTCTGGGGTTAGGCCGGTTTATATTGTTTTGAGTGTGCCTGGAGACCACAAATACCATCCAGCCCCACCCTCACTTACAGGCTTCCCTGACGCAAAACCCGTCCCATTGAAAACATCCGTGCGCGGCGGCGGCAAAAAACGCAGGCGCTGGAGGGATGCGTCTGGAAGAATTTATGAATGGGACTCTCAACATGGCAAAGTTGAGATGTACACCAAACAGGGAAAGCATCTTGGAGAGTACGATCCACTTTCAGGGGAGCAAACCAAGCCTGCAGACCCGACAAGGAGAGTAGAAAAATGAAACATGTCGTCGAAATATTTGATCGGGAGACTGAGGCGTTGCTTTTCAGTGTGGATGTCCCTGCGGACCGGCTCGATGCATTGAGACAGTTAATGAACTGGAATCAACCGGGGGACGAATTTGATGGCTACGATCTGTCTCAAGAGCAAGTGAAGGAACTGGAACAATGGACGGGCAGGTCTCTAATGGGCAAAAACCACATCGTACAACTAGTGTGTATTGAATAAATGGACTTGAGTTGACATTCAACTTGAATAACAAAAAACCCACCCTGTCGGGGCTTAGCTTTGTCGCACGTAACCCTTAAGTGCAGAAAAACCGAAACTTAAAAAATAAGTTCGAGCAATGTATGGGGTTAAAAATCAGATTGGAGTGGTTCGACAAAAAAACCGAATTCCTGGAGGGGAAGGAATACTCCAGGGATCTAGGTGATGACGGATCAATGATTGAAGCGCTGGGTTTGATGGATGAAGCTGAAATCTATGATGGAGGGTTTGACGTCGAGGTGGACTGGGCACCGAAGCTTCAACCTCTGTTTAGCCAAAAAATTGAGCTGGGCGACTTCGACTACCAAGTATCGTTTCGATATAAGAGATATCTGTGAGAATTTTCATCCCTCTAGCTGGATTTTTCCTCGAACCGAATCCCGATATCCACCTGACCGGTACGCAAACCAAAGCACCTAAGCCGGGTCGGAGAACACCGAAATAAATCATGAGAATAAAAACATGCCATACCTGTCTATTACTGGTTTTCATCCTGATGAAAAACAAGATGATTCACTGCAGTTCGAACTTACCATCAAGGACCACGACGAAAATCAGGCATTGGCTCAATTGACAGAATCCAAGAACCTGGAAGAATCGGAGCCAGGAGAACTCGAACTGACTAAGGGCCAAATTATGCAAATATCTCAACTACTCAAGATGGACTTTCCAGAAGGCCTTGAATATTTCATCGGCACACGCGCAGTAGTGTGAAATCACAGCTTAAACTTATATCCCGCCATACTTAACAAACTAAAAAACCCCGACCAGTCACCCAGTCGGGGTTTTGCTTTATCACCCGTAACGCTTAGTGCGATACGCGACTTGTGCCGTCCACCGTGGCGATGCGTACGCGCTCACCCACGCGGAACACTTCGTTTTCCTGAACCTGTTGCACGTAGGCGCGCATGCTGCCGTCGTCTTCGCGGACGGTGATTTCCACGCCTTGGGCGCGGGTCAGGCCTTCTTCGGTGGCGGAGCCGATCAGGCCGCCGGCCACGGCGCCAATGACCGCAGCGACGATGCTGCCGCGACCGCCGCCGATGGCGCTGCCGCCGACGCCGCCGACCGCTGCACCGGCGATGCCGCCGATAGGGGTCTTGGTACCTTCGATTTTCACCGGACGCAGGGATTCGATGGTGCCCATGCGAACCGTCTGCACGCGACGCGCTTCGTCACGGGAGTAGGAGTCGCCGGTCAGGCTGGACTGGCAGCCGGTGAGCAACATCGCCATCGTGGAAAAGGAAGCAATTAGCAGGACAGACTTACGCATAGCATCAACTCCAAAAGACAGGTGTTCATTAAACTCCGCAGCCAGACGCCTGTCACGGCCCTGCCCGGATAAATTGGGTTTGATTCAGGCCCGGTACAGGCGCCTCCACGAACTCACCACACAGTAGCGTCTAATTGCGGAATGCGCCGCGCCGACCGAGGATTTTCACCGCCCTAAGGCTGAAGATTCCCGTCGCAGGCTATCCCGCTCGGTAGACTGCTCAGGGCGCCAGGCGTTCAAGAATCCAGTCGGCACCTTGCTGACGGTAATTCAGCCGGTCGTGCAGACGGCTGGAACGTCCCTGCCAGAACTCGATGCGCTCCGGCAGCAAGCGATAGCCGCCCCAGTGTTCCGGGCAGTCGGGCTGGGTGTCGCTGAAACGCGCCTCGGTGGCCTTGAGCAGGTTTTCCAGTTCGGCACGATCGGCAATTACCCGACTCTGCGGCGAAGCCCAAGCGCCGAGACGGCTGCCCAGCGGTCGCACTTGATAGTAAGCGTCCGACTCCGCGGGCGTGACCTTCTCCACGCGGCCTTCGATGCGCACCTGACGCTCCAGGCTCGGCCAGAAGAAGGTCATGGCGGCGAACGGCCGGGCGGCCAGTTGCTGGCCCTTGGCACTGTCGTAGTTGGTGAAGAAGGTGAAGCCCTGCGCGTCGAGCCCCTTGAGCAGCAAGATCCGGCAATGCGGGCGCCCGTCCTGGTCGACCGTGGCCAGCGTCATGGCGTTGGCCTCGACCGGCGCCTGTTCGGTGTTCACCGCGTCGGCAAACCACTGGTGGAACAGCGCGAACGGCTCGGCCGGCGCTTGGGCCTCGGTCAAGCCATCGCGTGTGTAGTCGCGGCGCATATCCGCCAGGGATTGGGTCATGGCGTTTTCCTTGTACTGATCGATCAGTTTTTCGCCGCATCGGCGGCGGCGACTTTCTTCGAATCGGCGGCGGCTTTGGCGGGCGCGGTTTTCTTCGCCGGAGCCTTGGCCGGGGCTTTTTTAGCCGGTGCCTTGGCGGCTGCTTTCTTGGCCGGGGCTTTCTTGGTCGCCGGCACATCAGCTTTTTTCGCGGCAGGGGCCGGGGTCACAGGCTTGGCAGCAGGCTTGGCGTCCTGAGCGGCGACCAGAGTCACCGGCGCCGGAGCTGGCATGTTGTACTTGCTCAGCAGCGCGACCATGGTGTTTTGCGGGGTCACTAGCAGTTCGACGCGGCGGTTCAAGGCACGACCTTCAACGCTGTCGTTGGCCGCACGAGGCGCTACGGAACCCATGCCGCGCAGCATCAGGCGATCGCGTTGCAGGCCGCTGAGGCGGAAGATCGCGGCAATCGACTGCGCACGCTCCTGGCTCAATTTCAGGTTGGCCGGTGCGGCACCCGAGGAGTCTGCGTGGCCGAGGACCAGCACCGCAGTTTTCGGGTCGGCTTCGAGGATTTTCGCCACGCGGCTGAACGGGCCCAGGGTCACTGGCAACAGCATGGCCGGGCGGTCCGGGTTGAACGAGCTGTCCGCCGGGGCGATGACGACGAGGACGTTGTCACGGCGCTCCAGCTCCAGGTTGCTGTCCTTGATCGCGGTGCGCAGGCGTGGTTCGTAGTCGTCGAGCCAGGCCTGGGTCACTTTCGGGTCCGGCATCGGCACAGCCTTGACGGTTTCCTGGTCCTTGCCACCGAACGGCCACCACCATTTTTTGTCGCTGTCCGTATCCGCTTTGGCCACCGTCACTGGGGCGACGGGCTTCACTTCAGGCTTCACATCGGCTTTGGCGGTGCTGTCATCGGAACCGAATGGCCAGTACCAAGGATTGCTGCTCTCGGTTTTCGCAGCCGGCGCGGTGGCGACGGGTTTGACCGGCGCCGGCGCGGCGTCGTTGCTGGCGGTTTTATCGGAGGAACCGAAGGACCACCAATGACTGCCGTCGGCGTCACTTTGAGGGGTTTGCGCGCAACCGGTGATAGCGAAACACAGAGCCAAGGCGAGGGTTTTATTCGATGACATGGGTGACCACACAATGAAGTAAGAAAAATCGGGCCATGATTGGCCCGCATAAACTGACGGTTTGAAAGCAAAAAGGTGACTCGGTTCCTGTGCAGGCGGTTTCCGAAAGCTTTACAGACAAGTGGCAAGTACCCGCGCCAATTGCTGCGCGCGCGGGTCCATCAAGACGTACGGGCCCAAGGTGTTTGTGACGAAACCGAAGGCGACGTCATGCTCCGGGTCGGCAAAACCGATGGAGCCGCCGGCACCGGGGTGACCAAACGCGCGCGGGCCGAGGCCGTAGGTGGCGTTGGGCACATCAGGCTGATCGAGCATGCAGCCTAGGCCGAAGCGGGTCTGGGTCAACAAGGTCTTGTCGTCACCGAAACTGTGCTGGCGGGTGAGTTCATTGAGCATTTCACTGTCGAGCAACTGACCGTCCAGCAGACCGGCGTAGAACCCGGCCAGGCTGCGAGCGTTGCCGTGGCCGTTCGCCGCCGGTTGCTGCATGCGTCGCCATTCCGGCTTGTTGGTGCTGGTCATGATCGACGGCGGATTGATAAAGGCCCGGGTGGTCATGGCCGTTGGCTCGCGCATGGTCACCTGCAACAGGCGCTGGGCCGCGGCGTCACCGACGTTACCCTTGCCCCGGGCGATGTGCGCCACACGGTGGAACTCTTCGTCCGCCAGGCCGACGTGGAAATCCAGGCCCAGGGGCTTGGAGATCCGCGCGACGATCGATTCACCCGGCCCGCGACCATCGGCGCGGCGCAACAACTCGCCCACCAGCCAACCATAGGTGATGGCCGCGTAGCCGTGGCCTTGGCCGGGCGTCCACCAGGGTGCTTCGGCGGCCAGGGCGTCGGTCATGACTTCCCAGTTGTACAAGGCTTCGGGCGGCAGCAGATCGCGCAGCGCCGGCAAACCGGCCTGGTGGCAGAGCAACTGGCGGAGGGTGATCGCTTCTTTGCCGGCGGCGGCGAAGTCCGGCCAATAGCGCGCCACCGGGGCGTCTAGTTCCAGTTTGCCTTCGGCCACCAGTTGCAGGGCGGTCACTGCGGTGAACGTCTTGGTGCAGGAGAACAGGTTGGCGATGGTATCGCTGTGCCAGGCTTCGGCGCCGTCCTTGTCGGCGGTGCCGGCCCACAGGTCGACCACGGTCTCTCCGCCGATCTGGATGCACAACGCGCCGCCGCGTTCCTGGGGATCGTCGAACAGCGCGGCAAAGGCTTCGCGCACGGCTTCAAACTTTAGCTCGTAATGACCCTGAATCTGCACCCGCAACTCCCCCGCGCCATCGCTCTACAAAGTGGCCCGCATTGTTCCAGCCCTTGAGGGTTTTGGGAACAGGGATGGGCCGGACGGTTCGAACACCGCAAACCATTGTGGGAGCGAGCCTGCTCGCGAAAGCTGCTTCAATTTCGACAGAAATGTTGACTGAACCATCGCCATCGCGAGCAGGCTCGCTCCCACACAGTGCTGCTCAGTGCCCCTTGCCGGAGTGCCCGCCAGCATTCGCCGCGCCGGGGCCGGGGCCTTTGCCGGCCTCGCCCTTGCGGCCGCCCTCGCCTTCGTGGCTGTCCGCGGACTTGGCGGCTTGTTCGGCTTGCTTGCCCAACTGCTCGACGGTGGCCAGGTTGGCCTTGCGCACGCTGTCGACAAAACCTTGGAACGGCAAATCGGTCACGCCCACCAGGCCGAAGTGGCCGTTTTCGCCGTCCAACAGACGACCGGTCACCGGTTGGTCGAGGTACTGGAACCAGTGCACGCCGACAATCGACGGCTCGCTCAGCGCTTGTTTGAGGAAGTGGGCGTAGGCCGGGCCGCGATCTTCTTCCTTGGCCAGTGGCGTGACCCCGCCCCAGAACGGCCCTCGATCCGCCGAGCCGACGTTGAATTCGCTGATCAGCACCGGTTTGTCCAGGCTGCGCAGTGCCGCGAAATCATAGCCATCCTGGGGTTGCAGGGTGTACATGTTGAAGCTCAGCACGTCGCAATACTGGGCGCAGGACGCCACGGCTTCCGGAGTGCTGATGGCGAAGCGGCCGCCGAGCAGCAACTGGTTTGGCGCGTGCCATTTCAGCGAGTCGGAAATGGTCTTGAAATAGGTGTCGGCGAAGACCTTCTGGAAATAGCGATAATCCGCCTCGATTTCCGGGTGATCGGCACTCGGCAACGGCGCCACGAAACCCGGGTCTTCCATCAACTCCCACGCAGGCAAGTCAATGCCCCAGGCTTTCGACAGGCCCGCCTGGTTGCGGTATTTGTCGCGCAATTGCTTGAGGAACGCGCGTTTGGCCGGGACGTCGGTGGTCATTTTCAGGGTGCCGTAAGCCAAGGCGTAACGGGCTTTCGGATCATCCCCAGGTCCGGCCCAGGCCAATTCGTTGTCGGCGTAGTAACCGATCAGCCACGGGTCGTCGCGATGATCCCGCGCCGCAATCGCCACCGCCCGTTCCGTGGCCATGGCGAAGCGCGGGTCGAACGGGTCAGGCATGCCGCCCCACCAATCGGTGCCGGTGCTGATGCTCGCGTAGTCGCCGACGATCGACAGCGGCAAGGTGTAAGGCACGCGGTCGGCGCTGGCCAACGACGGCGCGCTCCAGTTACCGACGGTGTTGAAGCCCCAGGCTTGCAGACGATCGAGGGTATGGGCGGTCCAGCGTTGCTCGTCGACCGTGGCTTTGCACGGGCCGATGGCTTTTTGTTCAGCGGCTTTCTCGACGGCTTTATCGGCCACATCGGCCTTGGCGGCTTCGGCTACGCCAGCTTTGGGTTCCGCAACAGGCTCGGGCGCGGGTTGCCCGGAGGTTCTGTCGACGGTGGCGTCGACGGCATCGGCCTTGGCCGCCTCGGCGACGCCGGCCTTGGTTTCCGCGGACGGCGCGGGGGCCGGTTGTTCAGCGGTGCGCTCGGTCGTGGCTTCGACCGCGTCAGCCTTGGCCGCTTCGGCGACCCCAGCCTTGGTCTCGCTCCCCGGCGCGCACGGCTCGCCATACAAACGTTGCAGGTTGGCAGCGTAGAAATCGTACCAACGCCCGGCATTGTAGGCCCGGCCCTGATCGGCGCCGTTGCCGCTGTTGTGATTGCCTTCGCCGTAAAAACTGGCCAGGGCTTCGTCCGGTTTCGGCAAGGATTCGAACATCCACTCGCGACCGCCGACGTAGGTCCGGTTGACGTCCGGGGCCACGGTGTTGACGCCCAAGGAGTAGAACGGATGACCTTCCGGCGTCACCAAGTACCAACGGCCGTCGCGTTTTTCCGTGCGGAAGAAGCCACTGGCCTTGAAGGCCGGGCCATTGTTCGAGCCGCCGTACTGATCGATGGACGCCTTGTCCCGCGCCGCCAACCAGGTTTTCAGCTGCTGCTGCTCCTTGTTCGCGGCGCTTTTCAATTGTTCGTCGTTGCTGATCTTTTCCGGCCATTTGGCCCGGGTCGACTGCCCGTAGGCGTCCACCAGTCCGCCGTAAGCGGCTTTGAGCGCCGACTCGCCGTCCTGTACGCCAAAGCGCTCCAGCAAAATGCTCTGGGCGACGTTCGGCGAATCCATCGACACCGTGACCGATACCACTTGGCTGCGATCGATGTCACCGCTGCTGCTGGCCAGCAATACCCGCTGGCCGTCGACGGTGATAGGCATCGGCGGCCCGGCTTTCATACCTTGGCTGAGCGGGGAATTGGCCACCAGCGGCACCAGCAGGGTTTGCGCCGGGCCCGCCGGCAAGTCGATACGGCTGACCAAGGTGCGGCCATCGTTGCTCTGAATGGTCACCTTGAGGGTGATCGCCCAGTTCATCGCGCTTTGGATGCGCAGGCTCATGGCCCCGGATTGCGACCAGTCCCAGGCGCCGGTTTGCGGCGACAGGCGCAAGCTCGGCTGCGCCACCGGGTTGAACGTCACGCGACGCAGCACCTCGCCCTCGGCGGTTTGCTCGGCGTTGGATTGCGGCAGGCTGGCGTCCTGGGTTGCGATCTGCACCACGTCGGCAGGACGCACAAAATTGAACAGCGTCTGCTGACCCGCCGGGGCGGCGAGCAGCGGCGTGGCGAATATCAAGGCAAAAACGGCAGGCAGCGAACGGCGAATCATAGGAACGAAGTTCTCCCCAGCGACCTTCATTGGTCAATGGACTAAAGGTAGTTGAGGGGTAGACAACGGAGTGGGCGAATTTGCCCACCCTTAGTATCAGGAAATTTCGCGACGGAACGGCGGCAGCGCGTTGAGGATTGCCTTGCCATAGCGCTGGGTAACCAGACGCCGGTCGAGCAACGTGATAATGCCGCGATCTTCTTCGGTCCGAAGCAGTCGGCCACAGGCCTGGACCAGTTTCAGCGAGGCGTCCGGCACCGAGATTTCCATGAACGGATTGCCGCCCCGCGCTTCGATCCACTCCGCCAGCGCCGCTTCCACCGGGTCATCCGGCACCGAGAACGGGATCTTGGCGATCACTACGTGTTCGCAGTAAGCACCGGGCAAGTCGACGCCCTCGGCGAAACTCGCCAGGCCGAACAGCACGCTGGAATCACCGCCATCGACCCGCGCCTTGTGCTTGTTCAGGGTTTCCTGTTTCGACAGGTTGCCCTGGATGAACACTTGCTTGCGCCAGTCGCGGTCAAGGCCGTCGAACACGTCTTGCATCTGTTTGCGCGAGGAGAACAGCACCAAGGTGCCGCGCGAACCTTCCACCAGTTGCGGCAGGTCGCGGATGATCGCCGCTGTGTGGGCCGCCGCATCCCGTGGATCAGCCTTGAGGTCCGGGACCCGCAGCACACCGGCATCGGCGTGATGGAACGGACTCGGCACCACCGCGGTGACGGCTTTCTTGGGCAGGCCCGCGCGCATGCGGAAGCGGTCGAAGGTACCGAGGGCGGTCAACGTCGCCGAGGTCACCAAGGCGCCATAAGCCACGTTCCACAGGTTGCGCCGCAGCATTTCGGCGGCGAGGATCGGGCTGGCGTTGACCTCGATGTCGAACAGCGAACCGCTCTCGGCCAGGGTCAGCCAACGGGCCATGGGCGGGTTGTCTTCCGGGTCTTCAGCGGTGAACGCGGTCCACAGTTCCCAGTTGCCCGAGGCCCGGGACAGCAGGCTGCCAAACAGCGGATACCATTCCTCGGCCTGGTTGCTGGCGATGCCAATGTTGACCTCGCCGTCCATGCCTTCCTTGAGCAGGTCGGTCAGGCGAGTGAACAGGTCGTTGAGCCGCGAATAACCTTTCTTCAGCTCGATGCCCATCTCGCGCATGTGCTCGGGAATCACCCCGCCGACGAAACGATGGCGCGGCCGTTCGCGGCCCTCGACGTCTTCGCTGGGCTTGAAATCGGCGACCTGTTCGCAGGCGCTGAACATGAACTGCTGCTGGGTCTTGATCTCCCGCGCCAGCTCCGGCACTTGCTCGATCAGCTTGCCCAAATCGCCGGGCAACGGGTGCTGGGCCAGCAATTTGGTCAGGTTCTTCGCGGTGGTTTCCAGCCAGTCGGCGGTGGAACGCAGGCGCGTGTAGTGGGCGAAGTGGCCGATCGCCTTGTCCGGCAAGTGGTGCCCTTCATCGAATACGTACAGGGTGTCGCGGGGGTCCGGCAACACGGCGCCGCCGCCGAGGGCCAGGTCGGCAAGGACCATGTCGTGGTTGGTGACGATCACGTCGACCTTGCCCATGCCTTCGCGGGCCTTGTAGAAGGCGCACTGGCCGAAGTTCGGGCAATGACGGTTGGTGCACTGGCTGTGGTCGGTGGTCAGGCGCGACCAGTCGGCATCTTCCAGGGCGGTGGACCAACTGTCGCGGTCGCCGTCCCACTTATTGCCGGCGAGCTTCTCGATCATGCTGGTGAACAGCTTCTGGCTGGCCTCATCGACCTCGATCTTGAAGCCTTCCTCCTCGAACATCTGCGCGGTGGCGGTTTGCGCGTGGCCTTCCTGCAACAGCATGTCGAGCTTGGACAGGCACATGTAGCGGCCACGGCCCTTGGCCAGGGCGAAGGTGAAGTTCAGCCCGCTGTTGCGCATCAGGTCAGGCAGATCCTTGTAGACGATCTGCTCTTGCAGGGCGACGGTGGCGGTGGCGATCACCAGGCGCTTGCCGGCGGCCTTGGCCGTGGGAATCGCCGCCAGGCTGTAGGCCACGGTCTTGCCGGTACCGGTGCCGGCTTCCACCGCGACGACCGCGGGGTCGCCACTGCGCCGGCCTTCGTCGTCGGTGTCGATGTCACCCAGGACTTTGGCCACTTCGGCGATCATCAGGCGCTGGCCGTAACGCGGCTTGAGGCTCTTGGCTTCGAGAAAACGCGAATAGGCGCCCTGGATCGTGGTTTTGAGTTCAGTGCTGATCATGGATAGTCGGGCGCTAAAAACGCTGGATAAATTTTCAGTGGTTTCGGATGGCGGCTATCATACCCCGCTAATTAATCCCGCGCAGAACGGAGTACCTCAATGACCGCTTTTAGCCTTGTCTACAGCCTGCATGTCCTGTCCGCCCTGGTCTGGGTCGGCGGCATGTTTTTCGCCTGGATGGTCTTGCGCCCCGCGGCCATGAAGGCCCTGGAGGGACCGGCACGATTGAAGCTGTGGGTAGAAGTGTTTCAAGGTTTTTTCCGCTGGGTCTGGGTCGCGGTGGTGCTGCTGCCGATCAGCGGCGTGGGCATGATCCATCTGCAATACGCCGGATTTGAAGCGGCGCCCCGTTATGTGCAGGTGATGATGGGTTTGTATGTGGTGATGACCGCGTTGTTTATCCGCATTCAGGCGCTGTTGCTGCCGGAGTTGCGTACGGCAGTGACGGCGCAAGATTGGCCGGCCGGGGCTGGGGTGTTGGGGAAGATTCGCCGGTTGGTGGGGATCAATTTGATCGTGGGGTTGGTGTTGGTGGGGATTGCGGCGATGCGGCCGATGCTCTGAAGATGATTGATCGTTCCCACGCTCTGCGCGGGAACGATCAATCATCGATCAACTTTACAAACGCTGAACGGTCACCGCCCCGGCTGCACCTTCGGGCCCGGGTTGGCCGTCAGCGCCTGGGCGGCCGGTTTTACCGCCGTCGGCGCGGTAGACCAGGCAACCCTTGGATTTGCCGCCAGCGCCCGGTTTACCGCCGGGACCTGCTGCGCCGCCGACACCGCCGGCGACCTGGACTTTGATCTGCTCGACCGGGAAATCATGCGGCACTTCCAAGCGCACGATGGCGCCCGGCGCACCGGGTTGGCCGTCGCTGCCGTTGCTGCCATCGGCACCGCGTCCGGCCTGGCCCCAGGTGCAACCCGGTTCCTGGCCGTTGGCGCCATCGAGGCCAACATAACCCGGCGCACCCGCGCCGCCACGGGCATCGACCGACAGTTGCTCGGCAATCAGCGCGTTGATCCGCACATTGAGGTTGCGCCCCGAACGGGCAGCCTTGAGGTAAGTCCCCGGCGCGCCACGGGCGGTGATCTGGCTGCCGGACGACAGTTCGGCGCGGGTGATCTTCAGGTCCAGCGGCTTTTCGCTGGGCACGATGGCGATCCGCGCTTCACGGCCCAAGTGCAATTCGCCGACGGTCAGTTCGGTAACGTTCGACGGAATCAGCAAGGTGCCGTAGTCGGCGACTTCCAGCCGTTCCAGTTGCAGGGTGCTGGCAGTGTTGGGCAAGCGCATCAGCGAATTGGTGTCGACACTCACCACTTGGGCGTTGGCCAAGGGGCTGATCAGTGCGGCGAGCAGACAGAGTTTACGCATGGGAAGCCTCCGGTACGGCCGGGGCCGGGATGGTTTGCAGGTGAAAGATGCCAACGATGAGGATGTACAGCCGATCACGCCAAGGATGGGAGCGACCACGCAGGCTGCCGTTGAACAGCAGCAGCTCCAGCACATGGGTGACGAACAGCAGGCTGCCGGCCAGATTGACCAGCAGGTGCAGCGGATTGACAAAGGGCACGAACAGATTGAACAGCACCACCAGCCAGAACAGCAGGGTCAACACGCGCCCCAGCCCCCAAAACACCTTCATACGCTCCCCCGATGAGAATTATTCTTTGCGCGCACCTTAACGGCTTACCGGCGCGATAAGCCAGAGGCACGAAAAAATTTAATCTTCGGCCCGCCAAACGGCCGCCGAAGACCCCACTCTTGGTCTTCGGCGGCTCTAGCTCGCGGTTTCTGCGCGCGAACGGTCAGCGGTTGATGTGCAACTCCACGCGTCGGTTCTCGGCGCGGCCTTCTTCGGTGTCGTTATCCGCCAAGGGTTGGCTTTCACCCCGGCCTTCGCTGGTGAGCTTGTTCGGCGCCAGGCCTTTTTGCAGCAGGTAGGCCGCGACACTGCTGGCACGGCGCTCTGAAAGCGCCTGGTTATAGGCGTCGCTGCCCTTACTGTCGGTATGGCCAATGACTTTGATGCTTACCACATCGGCGTTCTGCAACTTGCCCATCAAGGCGTCGAGCTTGTCGCGGGCAGCGGGTTTGAGATCGGCCTTGTCGAAGTCGAACAGCACGTTGCCGGCATCGCTCAAGGTGATGACTTCGGCGGAGGGGGCTGGGGTTTCGACCGGTTTGACGCTGGCCGGGTATTGCGGCAGCGGGCAGCCATGGTGTTCGACCGGGGTATTGGCGGGGGTATCGGGGCAGCGGTCGCGGCGGTCGAACACGCCGTCGCCGTCTTCATCGCCATCCTGGGCGTAACAGATCAAGCCTCCGGTCAGCAGACCGAGTGCCGCGCCGCCAGCGGCCCAGCCACTGCTTTCAATCGCGCCCAGGCCGCCACCGACCAGCCCGCCAATGAGGCTGCAGATCGGCCAGGTACGTTGATTGAGGGGTGCAGTGCCATCGCTGTGTGTGGCGCAACCGGTCAACAGACTGCCAAGCAGCATCACCGGTAAAACGGCTTTTGAGAGAACTCTCATTGTGCATGCTCCTGTATTCCCGGCCCATACCGGTCATTCAGGAGTAAAGACCCGCATCCGCGACTGCACAAGCCGCGGATGCGGGGACGATCAACGCTCGATTTTGATTTCGGTACGACGGTTCAGTGCGCGACCGTCAGCGGTTTTGTTGTCGGCCACTGGCTGGCTTTCACCGGCACCGGACACCGACACGAAACTGCTGCGCGGTACGCCGTCCTCGATCAGGTACTCAACCACCGAGTGGGCACGACGATCCGAGAGCTTTTTGTTGTAGGCATCACTGCCTACGCTGTCGGTATGACCGGTCACGGTCAGACGGGCACTGGCGGCTTCCTGTTTCAGGCGGGAGGCAACGGTATTGAGTTTGTCTTTGTCCGCCGCGGTGAGCTTGGCGGAGTCGAACTGGAAGTGCACATCGCGGATCACGATGGTTTCTTCCTTGACTACCACGACTTCCTCGACCACCGGGGCTGGAACTGGAGGTGGGCAACCGTCTGCATCGACCTGCACGCCTTTCGGTGTGCCAGGGCACTTGTCACGGCTGTCCGGTACGCCATCACCGTCTTCGTCACCATCGCCGTGTACCCAGCAATATGCCGCTGCCAGGCCGCCTACCACCAACGCGCCACCACCGGCCCACGACGAACTTTCCGTCGCACCCAGACCCGCACCGACGACACCACCGACTGCCGCACAGGTCGGCCAGTCGGTTTTTTGCAAACCTGCGCAACCAGTCAACACACTGGTTAGCAGAACCAAGGGTAATGCTGTCCGAACTATGCTCATCTAGTTTTTCTCCTGAGGGATCGGCTTGAAACCGATTCAGGGAGTAAAGACCCGAGTTTTAATCTCCGCCAGCAATAGGCCATCGTCATTTTGCCCAATGTTCACGGAACTTCGGCGCCGTTCACTGAAACCCGCTCTAGGCCCGAGCGTTGCGGCAGGCTAGTCTTGGTCGTTCTGATTGAGGATCTTCGATGACCGCAGGTATTTCTTCGCGCACACCGCAGCAGGCCCTGGCCGCCCTGCTCGACCGCTACGCCCCGCAGCGCTTGCTGCTGATCGGCGCCGGCGAGTTCCCGGCCTTGAGCGCTTTCAAGGAAGCGCACCCCGACAGTCACGTCGCGCACATCGCACCGGGGCCGTTGCCGCCAGAACTGGCGGCGCAACGTTTCGACCTCGCGGTGGCGCTCGATTGCCTCGAACATTTACCCAAGCGCGACGGTCTGAACCTGTTGGGTGGCATCCGTAACCTCAACGCCAGTCGCATTGCGGTGCTGGCGGACTTGCAGGCCTGCGGCTGGCAGGAAACCGATTTCTTCTCCCTGGCCCTGCAAGCCAGCGAGCGGTTCCAGCGCGACGACCAAGTGCTGACCCTGTTCACCTACGATCTGCTTGACTACAAACAAGTCCCCGATTGGCTCAACTCTCGGTTCTGGGCCAATCCGGAAAACTTCGGGAAATATTGGTGGTAACGCGATGAGTACATCCATTTGCCCGTGCGGCAGCGGCACTCTGCTCGACGCCTGCTGCGGCCATTACCATGCCGGCCACCCGGCACCGTGCGCGGCGGCCCTGATGCGTTCGCGCTACAGCGCCTACGTGCTGGGCCTGGTCGACTACCTGGTGGCCACCACGTTGCCGGTGCAACAGGCCGGCCTCGATCGGCAGTCCATCCGCGACTGGAGCGCGCAAAGCACCTGGCTGGGGCTGGAGGTGGAAAGCTCCGAAGTGTTCGGCGGCCAGCCGGAGCACGCCTTCGTCACCTTTACCGCACGCTGGCACGACAGCAGCGGCGAGCACAGCCACCGCGAGCGCTCGTCCTTCGTGCAGAACGCCGGCCACTGGTATTTCATCGACCCGACGGTGAAGCTGCAGGCCGGTCGCAACGACGCTTGCCCCTGCGCCAGCGGGCAGAAGTTCAAGAAGTGCTGTGCCAGTTACATGACCGTTTAAGGTGATGTCGCGGCGCGCAGGCTAGACTGGGCACTCAGAGGGACGATTTATGCTCAGGCCGTGGCGCGTTTTACGGATAGTCAGCTTGCTGGTAGTGGTGGCATTGGGCGGTTGCGCCTCATGGTTCAGCGACGACGGCCCCGAACCGCAAGTGCACTTGGTGAAAGTCGAGGTGGTGCGCGCCAAGTTGATGGAGCAGAAATTCCTCCTGCATTTTCGCGTCGATAACCCCCACGACAGTGACTTGACCGTGCGCGCCCTGGAGTACCGGGTGTATTTGGGCGATTTGCTGTTGACCGAAGGCGAGCACGAACACTGGTTTACCGTGGGCCCGAATCGCAGCGCCTACTTCAAGGTGCCGGTGCGCACCAACCTCTGGCCCAGGGTCCGGGACCTGGTGAAGATGCTGAAGAATCCCGAGCAACCCATCCCCTATCGTCTGGAAGGTGAACTGGAAACCGGTTTATTCATCGCGCACTACGTGCACCTGAAGCGCAATGGCGTAATAATCGCCGCCGATTTAATTCCGGAGCACACCCGATGACCCAGCAACCCCACGTCCATGGCCCTGACTGCAACCACGATCATGACCATCACGACCACCATGACCATGATCACGGCCATGTCCACGGCCCGAACTGCGGCCACGCCCACCAGGAACCGGTGCGCAACGCCCTGAAAGACGTCGGCCGCAACGACCCTTGCCCGTGCGGCAACGGCAAGAAATTCAAGAAATGCCACGGGGCTTGATGCCTTGACCCTGTAGGAGCGAGCCTGCTCGCGAAAGCGGCGTCACATTCCACAGCGATGTTGATTGAACCCACGCCTTCGCGAGCAGGCTCGCTCCCACCGGTTATTCACTCGGATTCCAATACCTGTGCGGTGCTGACGACCGTCGCGTATTCCCCGTGCAGATTTCCCAGCGACATGGCGTGCACGCTCTGCGCGGTATGAATCACGCCGAAAAAGTCCGCTTTATCAAAGGTGTAGCATGCGTCTTCTGCCACCCAGGCATCAAATCCCAGATTGCCCGCCGTGCGGGCGGTGGACTCCACTGAGTTGTTCGTTGCCACGCCAACGATCACCAGTTGCTCGATCGCCGCGGCGCGCAAGGCGTCTTCCAGCCCAGTGGCGCAAAACGCATCCGGCACGCGTTTCTGGATCAAGCGCTCGCCAGGCCGGGGCTCGAACGCCGGCTGAAACTCCACGCCTGACTGCTGCGGCCAGAACACCGAATCCGGTGAATGGGACAGGTGCTGCACATGAATCACCGGCCTCCCCGTACGTCGCCACTGGTCCAGCAGCGCCAACATGCACTCTTCGGCCTGTGGATTGTTTCGAGGGCCGAGCCTGGGGTGCAAGATGCCTTTTTGCTGGTCGATGATGATCAGTGCCGCGTTACTTTTGAGCTCCATGCCGATTTTTCTCACGGTCAGTCATTGAATTTCCCGCAGTTCAGCATCACCTCCTCTGACAGGCAAGCCATCGAATGCACACGGGACGACCTGCTGCCAGGCGTTTGCTGTCCGCTCATCACGACCTTTCCCACCTTGGAGCATTGCATGATCGACCTGTATTACTGGACCACCCCCAACGGCCACAAGATTTCGATTTTCCTCGAAGAGGCCGGCCTGCCGTACAAGGTGCATCCCATCAACATTGGCCAGGGTGACCAGTTCAAACCGGAATTCCTGAAGATCGCGCCGAATAACCGCATCCCGGCCATCGTCGACCACGAGCCGGTGGATGGCGGCGAGCCGTTGTCGCTGTTCGAGTCCGGGGCGATTCTGCTGTACCTCGCCGAGAAGACCGGCCGGTTCCTGCCCAAAGACCTGCGTGGCCGCCAGCAAGCGCTGCAATGGCTGTTCTGGCAAATGGGCGGATTGGGGCCGATGGCCGGGCAGAATCACCACTTCAGCCAGTTCGCCCCGGAAAAAATCCCTTACGCGATCAAGCGCTATATCGATGAGACCGCACGTTTGTATGGCGTGCTGGACAAGCAACTGGCGAGCAACGACTTCGTCGCCGGCCACGAATACAGCATCGCCGACATGGCCATCTACCCGTGGATCGTCTCGCACAAGTGGCAGAGCCAGAACCTCGAGGACTTCCCCCACCTGCTGCGCTGGTTCAATCACATCAAGGACCGCCCGGCGACAGTCAAAGCCTACGAACTGGTGGCCAAGGTCAATCCGCCGAAATCCTGAGGTCGATACACAGATTGCAGTGATTGCCTCTGTGGTGAGGGGGCTTGCCCCCTCACCACAGAACCTAGAATCCGCAAATAACCCGTTACCCCGCTTGCGCGCCCTCCTCCTGCTCACTAACGTAGCGGCTTTATTGCGCCTCTACCCCCGCAGGAGCTTTGCCATGGCCTCGCCAGCCCTTTCACATTTTCTTCCCCGGTTCGGCGTTGCCGCAGCAGTGGCCGGTGTCCTGAGCCTGAGCGGTTGTCAGACCTGGGATGCCCAGGACACGCTGCCACCCACCTCCGGCGTGCAACCGCTCAAGGGCTTGGCGCAGAACGTCTCGATCCGACGCAATGCCATGGGCATGCCGCTGATCGAGAGCAACAGCTTCCACGATGCGTTGTTCGCCTTGGGCTACGTCCACGCCAGCGATCGCCTCACGCAAATGGTCACCCTGCGCCTGCTGGCCCAGGGCCGTCTGGCGGAAATGTCCGGTGCCGACGTGCTGGACGCCGACCGCTACATGCGCGCGGTGAATCTGAAGAAAAGCGCCGACGAGCTGTACAAAGCCTCGTCGCCGCGCCTCAAGCGTTTCTTCGAAGTCTACGCCCGGGGCGTCAACGCCTACCTGTTCCGCTACCGCGACAAACTGCCGAGCGACCTCGCCGCCAGCGGCTACAAGCCGGAATACTGGAAACCGGAAGATTCGGCGCTGCTGTTCTGCCTGCTGAACTTCAGCCAGTCGGCCAACCTGCCGGAAGAAATTGCCTCGCTGGTGCTGGCGCAAACCGTGACCAACGACAAACTGCCGTGGTTGACGCCCTCGGCGCCGGATGAGCAGTTGAAAGTCGCCGAAGGCGAAAAACTCCAAGGCATCAAGCTCAACGGCCAAGTGCCCGGCCTCGCCGAATTGAGCAAGGCCACCGCGCAAGTGAAGGGTCTGAACCTGCTGGCGTCATCCTCGAACAACTGGGCGATTGCCCCGCAACGCAGCCGCAGCGGCAAAAGCTTGCTGGCCAGCGACAGCCATTCGGCGCTGGGCGTGCCGTCGCTGTGGAGTTTCGTGCAGATCCGCGCGCCGAAATACCAGGCGGCGGGCGCCTCGATTGCCGGTATTCCGATCATCCTCCAGGGCTACAACGGCAAAGTCGGCTGGAGCATGACCATGGTCACCGGCGACAACCAGGACCTGTTCCTGGAGAAACTCAAGCGCCAGGGCAACGGCCTGACCTACGAAGCCAACGGTAAATGGCTGCCGGTGGGCGTGCGCAATGAAACCTACTTCGTCAAAGGCCAGCGGTCGATTCGTGAACCGGTGTATGAAACCCGCCACGGTCCCTTGCTCAACAGCGCCCAGGGCAACGCGTTGGCCAGCGGCTTCGGCCTCGCTTTGCAGACGCCAAGCCTGACCGACGACAAAACCCTCGACGCGTTCTTCGACCTGTCCCGGGCCCAGAGCACCGAGAAAGCCTCGGACGCCAGCCGCGAAATCCGCGCCATCGCGGTGAACATGGTGTTCGCCGACGCCAGCAATATCGGCTGGCAAGTCACCGGGCGCTTCCCCAACCGTCGCGAAGGCGAAGGCCTGTTGCCGTCGCCGGGCTGGGACGGACGCTACGACTGGGACGGCTACGCCGACGCGATGCTGCATCCCTACGACCAGGACCCGAGCCAGGGCTGGCTGGGCAGCGCCAACCAACGGGTCATTCCCCACGGCTACGGCATGCAGTTGTCCAACTCCTGGGCCGCCCCGGAACGTGGCGAACGCCTGGCGGAACTGGCCGGCGCGAGCAAGCACGACAGCCGCAGCGTGATCGCCATGCAGTACGACCAGACCACCACCTTCGCCGCCAAGCTGAAGAAAGTCTTCGAGGCACCGGGCATGGCCAAGCCGCTCAAGCAGGCAATCGACGCCTTGCCAGCGCCGGAACGGGACAAGGCTCGGGAAGCCTTCACCCGCCTGATGGCGTTCGATGGTCGACTTAGCCCGGTGTCGGCCGACGCGGCGATTTATGAGCTGTTCCTGCAAGAAAGCATGAAGCAGATTTTTCTCGACGAACTCGGCCCGGAAAGCAGCGCCGCATGGAAGGCCTTTGTGGCCAACGGCGAGTTGTCCTACGCGGCTCAGGCCGATCACCTGCTGGGGCGCGAAGACAGCCCGTTCTGGGATGACCAGCGCACGCCGCAAAAAGAAGACAAACCGACGATCCTCGCCCGCAGCCTGGCGGCGGCGATTACCGCTGGCGAAAGCCAGTTGGGCGCTGATCGCAAAGCCTGGCAGTGGGGCAAATTGCACAGCTACACCTGGAAAAACAGCAACGGCCAAAGCGTCCGTGGGCCACTGGCGGCGGGCGGCGATCACACCACCCTGAACACCTCGGCGTTCGCCTGGGGCCAGGATTTCAACACCAGCGTCGCCCCGACCCTGCGTTTGATCGTCGACTTCAGTCAGACCGAACCCTTGATGGGCCAGGGCGGCAGTGGCCAGTCGGGCAATCCGTCGAGCCCGTATTACCTGAATGGCCTCGACGCCTGGAGCAAAGGCCAATACCAGAGCCTGCCGCTGCAACCGCAGAACTTTGACAAGGTGTATGGGAAGACGCGGTTGACGTTGACGCCGGGTAAGTGAGGGGGTGCATTAAGGGCCACCCCTCACCCCAACCCTCCCGAAACGTCGGACCGCCCCAGAGGGAAGAGGGGGAAAGGGAGCTGATCTCCACGCTTTTCCAGACCTGAGTTCGGCTCGGTATTTCAGGTCGATGTATCTCGACTAAACAACTCGGTCAGTCCCTCTCCCCCTTGGGGAGAGGGTTAGGGTGAGGGGGCGATTTCAAGCCAGGCAACTTACCTGAGACACACCACCGGACAAACCCGACCGAACTTCTTTCACCGCCCAATCCTCCTACCTTACAAGCCCTCCATCCCGGCCTCGCCATGGACCTTGTGATCGCTCGCCCTGAAGGTTTGTACTGCCCGCCTGGGGATTTTTATATCGACCCGTGGCGCCCGGTGGCGCGTTCGGTCATTACCCACGCCCACGGCGACCACGCCCGCACGGGCAACCAGCACTACCTCGCGGCGGCACCGGGGGAAGGCATTCTGCGTTCGCGGCTGGGCAGCGACATCAATCTGCAAACCCTGGCCTACGGCGAACGCCTCAAACACCAGGGCGTGACCCTGAGCTTTCATCCCGCTGGTCATGTCCTCGGGTCAGCCCAAGTGCGCCTGGAGTATCAGGGCGAAGTCTGGGTCGCCTCGGGGGATTACAAAGTCGAGCCCGATGGCACCTGCGCGCCGTTCGAACCAGTGCGCTGCCACACCTTCATCACCGAGTCGACCTTCGGCCTGCCGATCTACCGCTGGCAACCGCAAGCAGAAATCTTCGCTGAGATTAACCAGTGGTGGCGGGGCAATATTGAGGTGGGCAAGGCCAGCGTGCTGTTCTGCTATTCCTTCGGCAAGGCCCAACGCATCCTGCACGGCATCGACCCGAGCCTCGGGCCGATCCTCGTCCACGGCGCCGTAGAACCGCTGAACCGGGTCTACCGCAAGGCCGGCATCGCGCTGCCGCCGACCCTCTACGCCGGCGACTTCAACAAGAATGATCCGCTGCTGCGCCAGGCCTTGATCCTCGCCCCGCCGTCCGCCGGCGGCAGCACCTGGATGCGCCGTTTCGGCGACTACAGCGATGCGTTCGCCAGCGGCTGGATGCGTCTGCGCGGCACTCGCCGGCGGCGCGGGGTCGACCGTGGCTTTGTGCTGTCCGACCACGCCGACTGGCCCGGCCTGCTGTGGGCCATCGAGCAAACCGGTGCCGAACGGGTGATGGTGACCCACGGTTCGGTAGCGGTGCTGGTACGGCACCTGCGCGAACAAGGGCTGGACGCCCAGGGTTTCAGCACCGAATACGGCGATGACGAAGAAGAATCGCCGATGCCGGAGGTGACGGCATGAAAGCTTTCGCCCGCTTGTACAGCGAACTCGATGCCACGACTTCCAGCAACGCCAAACTCGCAGCGATGCAGGCCTATTTCGCCGAGGCCGCGCCGCAGGACGCGGCGTGGGCGGTGTACTTTTTGTCCGGTGGTCGGCCCCGGCAACTGGTGCCGGTGCGGGTCCTGCGGGACATGGCGGTGAAGATTTCCGGGCTGTCGGAATGGTTGTTCGAAGAGAGCTATCAAGCGGTCGGCGACCTGGCGGAAACCATTTCCCTGATCCTCCCCGAATCGCCCCACAGCTCCGACGATGGCCTGGCCCTCTGGCTCGAAGAAAAGTTACTGCCGTTACGTGGGGAAACACCCGAAGTGCTCGGCGAGCGTTTACCCGCACTCTGGGCGCAACTGGACCGGGCCAGCTTGATGCTGTGCATCAAACTGATCACCGGCAGTTTTCGCGTCGGTGTGTCGAAACTTCTGGTGACCCGGGCGCTGGCGGCCATGGCCGGGCTCGACAGCAAACGCGTGGCGCAACGGCTGGTGGGCTACACCGACCTGTCGCACCGCCCCACCGCCGAGCGCTACCTGCAACTGATCGCCCCGGAATCCAGCGACGAACACGCGCAACGGGGTGGCCAGCCGTACCCGTTTTTCCTCGCCCATGCGCTGTCGGCGCCGGTTGAGCAATTCGAAACCTTGCTTGGCCCGGTCAGCGATTGGCAGGTGGAATGGAAGTGGGACGGCATCCGCGCCCAGGTGGTCAAGCGTGAAGGCCGTTTGTGGGTCTGGTCCCGGGGCGAAGAACTGGTGACCGAGCGCTTCCCCGAATTGCAGGCGCTGTTGCACAGCCTGCCCGACGGCACGGTGATCGACGGCGAAATCGTGGTGTGGAAAGACCCGTCGGCGATCACTGAAGATGCCTTCGACGCGCAGCAACCCGCGCCACCCTCGGTGCAGCCGTTTGCCTTGCTGCAGCAACGCATCGGCCGCAAGACCCTGGGCAAGAAAATCCTCGAAGACGTGCCGGTGGTGGTGCTCGGCTACGACCTGCTGGAATGGCAGGGCGAAGACTGGCGCAGCCGACCCCAGGCCGAGCGGCGCGCGCGCCTGGAGCAATTGATCAGCGACTGCCGCAGCCCGGTGCTGCTGCCCTCGCCGGTGCTCGAGGGCCAAGACTGGGTCGACCTCGCCCGCCAGCGCGAAGCGTCGCGCAGCCTCGGGGTCGAAGGCATGATGCTCAAGGCCCGGGATTCGCTGTACGGCGTCGGCCGGACCAAGGACATGGGCGTGTGGTGGAAATGGAAAGTCGAGCCCTTCAGCGTCGACGCGGTGTTGATCTACGCCCAGCGCGGTCACGGTCGGCGCGCCAGCCTCTACAGCGATTACACCTTCGCCGTGTGGGATGGCCCGCCGGACAGCAGCGAGCGCAACCTGGTGCCGTTTGCCAAGGCCTATTCCGGGCTCACCGACGAAGAAATGCGCAAGGTCGACAGTATCGTGCGCAAGACCACCGTGGAAAAATTCGGCCCGGTCAGCAGCGTCAAACCGACCCTGGTGTTTGAACTGGGCTTCGAGGGGATTGCCCTGTCCAAACGGCATAAAAGCGGCATCGCGGTGCGTTTTCCGCGGATGCTGCGCTGGCGCCAGGATAAACCGGTGGACGAAGCCGACAGTCTGGCGACCTTGCAGGATCTGCTGGGCTGATCGTTCCCACGCTCTGCGTGGGAACGATTCGTACGGGTCCTGACGAACCTAAACAGTGCAGCTATCTTTCCACGCCCGTTTTTGGGCACAATCCGCGCGCCGAACCATTCTGTAGCACCTTTTAAAACGCTCGTTCGGCACTCTGGTTCGGAAATTGCTACTTTCAACGGGTCTTACGCTTTCAAGTAACAGTACTTCTGCGCCACAAGCGCTCATATTGGTTCTTAGGGATTGAATAATGAAAAAAGCATTGCTGACCCTTTCTGCACTGGCGTTGTGCATGGCTGCCGGTTCCGCGCTGGCCAAGGAATACAAAGAATTGCGTTTTGGCGTGGATCCGTCCTATGCGCCGTTTGAATCCAAGGCCGCTGATGGCAGCCTGGTGGGCTTCGACATCGACCTGGGCAACGCGATCTGCGCCGAGCTGAAGGTCAAGTGCAAATGGGTCGAAAGCGATTTCGACGGCATGATCCCGGGCCTCAAGGCCAACAAATTCGACGGCGTGATCTCCTCGATGACCGTCACCCCGGCGCGTGAGAAAGTCATCGACTTCTCCAACGAGCTGTTCTCCGGCCCGACGGCGTACGTGTTCAAGAAAGGTTCCGGCATCACCGCTGACACCGCTTCGCTCAAAGGCAAAACCGTTGGCTACGAGCAAGGCACCATCCAGGAAGCCTATGCCAAGGCCGTGCTGGACAAGGCCGGGGTGAAAACCAAGGCTTACCAGAACCAGGACCAGGTGTATTCGGACCTGACTTCCGGTCGTCTCGACGCTGGCATCCAGGACATGCTGCAAGCCGAACTGGGGTTCTTGAAGTCGCCACAAGGTGCCGATTACGACGTCAGCAAGCCAGTAGACAGCGAATTGCTGCCTGCCAAGACTGCGGTCGGTATTAAGAAAGGTAACACTGAGCTGAAAGCGCTTTTGGATAAAGGTATCAAAGCGTTACACGACGATGGCACCTACGCCACCATTCAGAAGAAACACTTTGGCGATCTGAATCTGTACAGCGGCAAATAATGCCCGGCGCCCACTTTTCGGAGTGGGCGTTCTTTTCTGCCAAAGGCACGTCTCATGTTTGAAACTCTCTTAGACAATCTGGGGCTATCGGCCTTCAGCCTGAAGGGCTTCGGTCCTCTGCTGCTGGAAGGCACCTGGATGACCATCAAATTATCGGTGTTGTCGCTGTTGGTGGCCGTGTTGCTCGGCCTGCTGGGCGCCAGTGCCAAACTGTCCAAGGTCAAACTGGTGCGGATTCCGGCCCAGCTCTACACCACGCTGATTCGCGGCGTGCCGGACCTGGTGCTGATGCTGCTGATTTTCTACAGCCTGCAAACCTGGCTGACCTCGTTCACCGACTTCATGGAATGGGAATACATCGAGATCAACCCGTTCAGCGCCGGGGTCATCACCCTGGGCTTCATCTATGGCGCGTATTTCACCGAGACCTTCCGTGGCGCGATCCTCGCGGTCCCCCGGGGCCAGGTTGAAGCTGCCACCGCCTACGGCCTCAAGCGTGGCCAGCGGTTCCGGATCGTGGTGTTCCCGCAGATGATGCGTTTCGCCCTGCCCGGCATCGGCAACAACTGGATGGTGATGCTCAAGGCCACTGCACTGGTGTCGATCATCGGCCTCGCCGACTTGGTCAAGGCCGCCCAGGATGCGGGCAAAAGTACCTATCAACTGTTCTACTTCCTGGTGCTCGCCGCGTTGATCTACCTGTTGATCACCAGTGCCTCCAACTTCGTCTTGCGCAGGCTTGAACGCCGCTACGCCGCCGGCTCCCGGGAGGCCGTACGATGATCGAACTCTTGCAGGAATACTGGCGGGCCTTTCTCTACACCGACGGCCAGAACATCACTGGCCTGGCCATGACCCTCTGGCTGCTCAGCGCCTCGATCTTCATCGGCTTTCTGTTGTCGATCCCGCTGTCCATCGCCCGGGTCTCCTCGAAGGTTTATGTGCGCTGGCCGGTGCAGTTCTACACCTACCTGTTCCGTGGCACGCCGCTCTATATCCAGTTGCTGATCTGCTACACCGGTATCTACAGCCTGGCCGCCGTGCGCGCGCAGCCGTTGCTCGACAGCTTCTTCCGCGATGCGATGAACTGCACCATCCTCGCCTTCGCCCTGAACACCTGCGCCTACACCACGGAGATTTTCGCCGGGGCGATCCGCAGCATGGCCCACGGCGAAGTCGAAGCGGCCAAAGCCTACGGCCTGACCGGCTGGAAGCTGTACGCCTACGTGATCATGCCGTCCGCCCTGCGTCGCTCGTTGCCGTACTACAGCAACGAAGTGATCCTGATGCTGCACTCGACCACCGTGGCCTTTACCGCGACCATTCCGGACATCCTGAAAGTCGCCCGGGACGCCAACTCCGCGACCTTCCTGACGTTCCAGTCATTTGGCATCGCCGCGCTGATCTACCTGACCGTGACCTTCGCGCTGGTCGGCCTGTTCCGTCTCGCCGAACGCCGCTGGCTGGCCTTCCTCGGGCCGACCCACTAGGACTAATCGCACATGCGCCACCAGATTCATGACTTGCTGGCCCCGCTGCCCGGGACCGCACGCCAGATCCACAGTTTTCACTTCGGCCCCAGCAGCGCCGCGGGCAAGATTTACATCCAGTCGTCCCTGCACGCCGACGAATTGCCCGGCATGCTCGTGGCCTGGCACCTCAAGCAACGCCTGGCCGAGCTGGAAGCGGCCGGTCGGCTGCGCAGCGAAATCGTCCTGGTGCCGGTGGCCAACCCGGTCGGCCTGGAACAAGTGCTGATGGACGTGCCCCTGGGCCGCTACGAACTGGAAAGCGGGCAGAACTTCAACCGCTGGTTCGTCGACTTGAGCGAAGAGGTCGGCAACGACATCGAACCCCAGCTCAATGAAGATCCTCGGCACAACTTGCAGTTGATCCGCACCAGCCTGCGCAACGCCCTCGCCCGGCAGACCGCCAGCACCCAATTGCAATCCCAGCGCCTGACGTTGCAACGGCTGGCCTGCGATGCCGACATGGTGCTCGACCTGCATTGCGATTTCGAAGCCGTGGCTCACCTCTACACCACGCCCGAGGCCTGGCCGCAGGTCGAGCCGCTGGCGCGCTACATCGGTTCCGAAGCGAGCCTGCTGGCCACCGACTCTGGCGGCCAGTCCTTCGACGAGTGCTTCACCCTGTTGTGGTGGCAGTTGAAGGAACGCTTCGGCGAGCAGTTCGACATTCCATTGGGCAGCTTTTCGGTGACCGTGGAGTTGCGCGGCCAGGGTGACGTCAATCACCCGCTGGCCAGCCTCGATTGCCAGGCGCTGCTCGATTACCTGATCCGCTTTGGCGCCATCGTTGGCGAACCCGCGCCGTTGCCCGAGCTGCCCTACCCGGCGACGCCGCTGGCGGCGGTCGAGCCAGTGGCAACCCCGGTCGGCGGCCTGCTGGTGTACAGCGTGCTGCCGGGTGAATACCTGCAAGCCGGCCAATTGATTGCCGAAATCATCGACCCGATCACTGATCGCGTTACTCCCGTCCATTGCACCAATGCCGGGCTGCTCTACGCCCGGTCCCTGCGTCGCATGGCCACCGCCGGCATGGTCATCGCCCATGTCGCGGGCACCGAAGCCTACCGCAGCGGCTACCTACTTTCGCCTTGAGGATGCATGCCCCATGTACAAACTGACCATCGAAGGCCTGCATAAAAGCTATGGCGACCACCAGGTGCTCAAAGGCGTGTCGCTCAAGGCCAAGACCGGCGACGTGATCAGCCTGATCGGCGCCAGCGGCTCGGGCAAGAGCACCTTCCTGCGCTGCATCAACTTCCTTGAACAGCCGAACGACGGCGCCATGACCCTGGATGGCCAGATCATCCGCATGGTCAGCGACCGCCACGGCATGCACGTCGCCGATCCGGATGAACTGCAACGCATCCGCACGCGCCTGGCCATGGTGTTCCAGCACTTCAACCTGTGGAGCCACATGACCGTGCTGGAAAACATCACCATGGCCCCGCGCCGGGTGCTGGGTTGCAGCAAGAAAGACGCCGAGGACCGCGCCCGCCGCTACCTCGACAAAGTCGGCCTGCCGGCTCGGGTCGCCGATCAGTACCCGGCCTTCCTCTCCGGCGGCCAGCAACAACGGGTGGCCATCGCCCGTGCCCTGGCCATGGAACCGGAAGTCATGCTGTTCGACGAACCGACCTCGGCCCTCGACCCGGAACTGGTGGGCGAAGTGCTCAAGGTGATCCAGGGCCTGGCCGAAGAAGGCCGGACCATGATCATGGTGACCCACGAAATGAGCTTCGCCCGCAAAGTATCGAGCCAGGTGCTGTTCCTTCACCAAGGCTTGGTGGAAGAAGAAGGCGCGCCGGAAGAGGTATTGGGCAATCCAAAAAGCGAACGCTTGCAGCAGTTCCTCAGCGGCAACCTCAAGTAACGCACCCGCCTCCCCGTGGGAACGCATGTTGTCGTGCAACTCCACCACTGTGGGAGCGAGCCTGCTCGCGAAGACTGCATCAGCTTCAAGATCGTCGTTGACTGAAAGCGCTCTTTCGCGAGCAGGCTCGCTCCCACAATTGGATCTGTGTACATCCGCCAGTGACAGGTCGGCTATTAGGCCGCCATCGCTGGCAAGCCAGCTCCCACAAGATTGGGGACATTCGCAATGGCTGCGTACATCCAAAACAGGCCGAGTGTCAGCTCGCCGCGCTTTTGATCTTGATCTTGCTGTTGATCCACCCGCCCCTTCACGCCCTGAGCCTCTCCGTCAATCGGTGACGACCTCCATCGGCGGCTCTATTAACGTTGATCCGCGCCGCATTAAAACCTGTAAGTAAGCCATTTCGTCATAGGCAGT